>Ga0209755_10003528_pt1 | contig 19523 bp, 28 predicted proteins | sample TergutCo191P1_FD_187301 | JGI IMG/M metagenome (GOLD analysis project Ga0209755, IMG submission 187301) | Cornitermes sp. P1 segment gut microbial communities from Petit-Saut dam, French Guiana - Co191P1 (SPAdes) (version 2) | ecosystem: Host-associated > Arthropoda: Insects > Digestive system...
CGGTCGGTTTCAATGCCCGTAAGTGCGCGAATTAGGGCTGTTTTGCCATGGTCCACATGCCCCGCCGTGCCTATTAATATGTGCTTCATGTAAGCCCTCCGAAGTCTTTTGAATAACGAATACCTTTCCAGCCATGGGGTTGCAGTATCTTTGTTACTCCGTCGGGGGTATACCCGTGTTTTTCATAGAAGGTACGCGCTGATTTGTTTTCTTCAAATGCCCACAGGTAAACATCGTTGAAGCCGCGTTCTACTGCTATTTTTTCAAAATGGTCTACCAAAATGGAGCCTATGCCTTGCCCTTGCATTAAAGGGTCAACGTATAAGCCACTAAGGTTAAATGAATCGGGCTTGTCTTCATCCCTGCTGAAGCCCACGGTTAGGAATGCTTTTAAAATTCCGTCGTCAAATACATATGTTTCTTCACCTTTTGCAAGATATTCCGCGAATTTTTCCATTCGTTTTGCCACGGTAAAGTCTTTGAATAAAAACTCGTCAGACACGATTCCCCTGTACGCGCTTCGCCATCCAAACACGTGAATTTCCGCCGCGCGGGGAATGTCGGCGGATTCCATTGGTCTAATCATCATTTTTGTTCATTTCCTCCAACCTTTTTGCAATTAGCGGGAAATCTTCCTTATTTAATGTGCGCACATCCAGCAGAAATTTGTCATCCGCAATGCGCCCGATTATGGGCAGAGGGTTTATGCGAAAATGACGTTCCAGCGCGACGGCGGAGATGTTTGGAACTTCTATGGAAACCGCAAAGGACTTTAAGTTTTCTTCCGGCATTGCGCCGCCTCCTGCTTGGCTTTGGGTTTCAACCACAGAAACGATTGCGTGTTTGTTCAGTAATTCTCGCAGTTCTTCCACCTTTGTCAAAAAGACCAAATCCGGGGTGGAAAGCATTCGCAGGGTGGGGATTTTTTGTATTGCCGTAGATGGGTCTTGGTAGAGTTTTAGCGTGGCTTCCAGCGCGGCAAGGCAAAGCTTGTCTATTCGGAATGCGCGGGTAAGCGGATGGGATTTCATTTTTGATATGAGATGCGCCTTGCCAACGATAATTCCCGCCTGAGGACCGCCCAGCAGCTTGTCCCCACTGAACGTGACTATGTCAACGCCCGCTTTTACGCTTGCCGCCACCGTGGGCTGGTTGTGAATTGGAAGCAAGCAACCGCTTCCCAGGTCTTCAATAAGCGGAATGTCATGGGCGTGGGCTAATTCGGCAAGCTCTTCCAAGGAGGGCTTGGCTGTAAAGCCGATGATGGCAAAGTTGCTTGTATGCACACGAAGCAATGCCGCTGTTTTTTCAGGGTGAATCGCCCTTTCGTAGTCGGTGAGATGGGTCTTGTTGGTGGTTCCCACCTCCACAAGCTTGCAACCCGATTGTTGCATTACATCGGGAATGCGAAACGAGCCGCCAATCTCCACCAGCTCCCCACGGGAAACTAAAACTTGATTTAAATAGGTGGGGGGGTGCGGGCATCGTACCTTGCGTGATGTTTTCACCCCTGCTAAAGTAAGCATTACTGCTGCGGCGTTGTTGTTTACCACCATGGCGGCTTCCGCGCCGGTTAGTTGCGTCAGTAGCTTCTCCACATGAACGTATCTGCTGCTGCGCTTGCCCTCGTCTATGTCGTATTCCAAATTGGAGTAATCGCGGCTGACTTCGGCTATTGCACCCAAAGCCTCTGCCGCCAGTGGTGCGCGCCCCAAATTTGTATGCAAAATGATGCCCGTGCCGTTTACCACACGCTTTAAGTTCGGGACCCGGGCGGATTCAAACCGCCGCAAAGCCTCCCGCGCCAAAGCCTCCACCTCGGGAATTTCCACCACATCGCCGCCTTGAATCCCACCGCGCAACTCATCCAGCACAACCCGCACGGCGTCCGTAAGCACAGGCGATGCCGAAAAATCACCAAGTCCCGCCAAAACTTCATCAACCTTGGGAATTTTGCGCAAAAGCGCGTTAATTGACACAGGCATAAACCACACCACATTTTCTAAGAGTTTGTAAACAGCGTAATACACCCACGCAAATTTTGCAAGATGCATTGAAAAATCCCCTAACGTAACCTATTGCTTGTAACGTAAGGTAATGAACTATTGTTAGGGCAAGGAGGTGACTTCTATGTCAAACTACACTACCGGGGAAATGGCAAAATTGTGCAACGTCACAGTTAGGACGGTTCAGTTTTACCATGCCAAAGGCTTGCTCATACCAAGCGACCTAACCCAAGGCGGCAGACGGCTGTACACCGATGATGACCTAATCAAACTTAGGCTTATCTGCACACTAAAAACCATTGGTCTTTCCCTTGACCTAATCAAAGATATTCTGGAAAGTGAATCGCCGGGAAAAGTGCTGACGCTGTTGCTTGACGAGCAGATAAAACTGCTTGGCGATGAAATCAACGAACGGCAAAAGCAGCTTGAAACGATTGAGGTTATCAAGGAAAGCATCCACAACAAGGCCACAATCCCGGTAAATTCTATCATTGACATAGAGCGCGTTATGGAAAAAAACAAAAAAGTACGCTCGAAGTTCAAAAGATTGACCTTTATCGCTTGCTTGATGAGCTTGCCAACCTTAGGTACAGTTGCACTGTGGATAGTCAATGGGATGTGGATTCCGTTTGCGGTTGTATTCCCGCTTACGCAACTGCTCGGTGTACTTCTTGCCAAGCATCATTTTAGTGATTCGGCGTTTATATGCGCCGAGTGCAATGCAGTTTTTACACCGCCGTTCAAAAGTGTTATGCTTACCAGCGGCACACCTAAAGCACGATGGTTGACTTGCACAAAATGTGGACACTCAGGATATTGTGTAGAAACCATTGCCGATTAATAGCGTTATGTACACAAAAACAGGCAGAGGCGAAACCATCGCCCCTGCCTGTTTTATTGCCGTCGAGGTCTATTGAGATATATACCGACGGGGTATAAGTAGCTGCCGCACTATGGGATACCCTATAAAATATTGACCGCTGGTGGCACGGTAAAGATACCTTCTAACATTGCCGTCGTCACTATGTCTATCAACAACCAAGACCTGCCCTGCCTCCACAAACATAGGGAAAGCACCGAAATCGAGAACAAGGCTATTTGTAGGAGTATCGTAGAAATGTTTGTAGGCATCTTCCAGCCGCCAAGCCTCAAAACCACTGTCGCTCATTCCAAAATAAGACGCTTCAAAATCAATGCCGGCAATAGCTATTGTGTCTACACGATACGGTTCTTGTATAAAAAAGTACCGCCTCATGTCAAAAGTTTGCAAAGCATCACCATAATGCTCATACAAAATCATTGCAAGTGTCACAACGTCGGGAAACCCCCGAAGCCCACCAAAAGAAACATGTGCCGCACCGTGAATAGCCATGACGCTTTGGTTGTACAGGCTGTCAAACTCGCGGATAAAGTTTCGCGGCATGTAATACGAACGTATATCGTGAGCGTGAGAACCGCGAAGCTCCGTCTCGCGGCGGAAATGTCTGTACTGCTCTATATTTTCACGCACACGGCGGTAGGATTCTGAATCTTGCAAATCATTGTCAATAAGATACTGCAAAAAGCGTTTTGATGTACTATGGTATTGATGTGCCACATCTGTGCCATGAAAAATTGTTTCAGGGAAATATGTCTTTATATCTCTGAAAAAAGCCCAACGGTACGGACTTGCGCCAAATGTGCCGCGTTTATCCTCGAACAATTCATATAAAATCGTGTCGTCATCTGCTTGCATCCACATGTTAAGGAATGCCACACCGGCGTAACATGATTCCTTAAACATGTGCCGCATTCCGTGGTAGGTATAATAATAGCCCCAAAGCTCAAGCTGTCTTGCTATTGTGGGCGCGCTCCCGTGACCCTCGCCAAACAACAGGATGCTGCCGGGGGGCAGGGGAAGCTCCTCCCGTGGGGGTGGCTCTGCAATAACCACGACTTCAACAGTGCCTAAATCCTCGGTTTCGCTTTCCGTTCTCGCTACATACTCAAAGACTTCAATTTCCTTCGCTTGTTCAATCTGCGGCGCACAGTCGCCCTCCCCACCCCTGCCACATGCAACAAAAGCCACCATCACAACAAGCAGCAAGTACATAGCTGTTAATCTTTTCATTTTGACGCCTCCCTCTTTTTTGCAAGACTATATCACATGCTCATCCTTGGTGACACAAAAATGTCACCAACAGCAGTTTTTTTGTAATGAACGCCTTAATTTTTTTACTGTGCAAAAAGCCGAAAAAAAAAAGACCTATTTACAGGAATTTGTCAATATGTTAATGTGGCGTAATGTTGATGATACTTTCCAATAACCCATATGTCGCGGCGAAATTTCCCGAAACTACGCGTTTCTTGAAATGCGACGTAGGCGGCGTGTTTACGGCAGTGCGGGACGCGATTCACACAGGCGCGGTCTTGGTAAGCCACCCCCTAAGCGGCAGCATAAAGCCCAATGAATCCCCATACAAAAGCATTGCGGTATCCACCCCGCCAAAGGGCGAACGCGCCTTGGATTTCAAATCCCTACAAATAATAGAAGACGCAATAAGCACACTGCAAAAGCTCCCAATAAAAAACCGCGAATACACCCCATCCATGCTGGACGACTTTCGCGTAATAGACTTGGATTTAATAAGCCACGCCGTGTGAAGCACGGCTCCGCAGCGAAGCGAGGAAGCGGAAGCGGGATTCATTCCCGCTGTAGCGGCGGGGCTTGGGGCAGAGCCCCATTCAAATAGAGAGAGGAATTCAAACATGTACGACATCCTAATCGTAGGCGCAGGACCCGGCGGAATGACAGCCGGAATGTACGGAAGCCGTGGACGCCTAAAAACCGCAATGATTGAAAAAGGACGCGCGGGCGGGCAAGCGGCAACCACCATGGAGCTGGAAAACTACCCCGGTTTCTTTGAAAAAACCACGGGACCTCAAGTAATGGACAAACTTCTCGCCCACGCCACCCATTTCGGAACGGAAATGATAAAAGGCACAGTCGTTGACGTAGCCCTTGAGGGCGAAGTAAAAAAAGTCACGACCAAAGACGGCAAAACATATGAAGGTAAGGTCGTTATCCTGTCCCCCGGTTCGCAGCCGCGTGTTTTGGGCGTTGAGGGCGAAGGAAAACTTCGCGGAAAAGGCGTCTCCTATTGCGCCACCTGCGATGCGGATTTCTTTGAAGAGCTTGACGTGGTAGTGGTCGGCAACGGCGACGCCGCCATCGAAGAAGCCATGTATCTCACAAAATTTGCCGAAACCGTGACCGTAATCGTAATCCACGACGAGGGCATCCTCGATTGCAACAAAAAAAGCGCGGAAAAAGCACAAGCCAACCCAAAAATCAAATGGGTATGGAATTCCACAATCAACGAAATCCTTGGCGACGAAATGGTTGAGGGCGTCATGCTTAAAAATATGAAAACAAACGAACTCACAAAAATGGAAACAAACGGAGTGTTCGTGTTCATAGGCTCCGTCCCCAGCACGGAATTTCTCAAAGGCAAAGTTACCATGAACCCACAAGGCTACATCGAAACCACCGAAAAAATGGAAACCAACATCCCCGGCGTGTATGCAGTTGGTGACGCAAGGGTAAAATATCTGCGCCAAGTAGTAACCGCCGCAGCAGACGGCGCAATAGCCGCCGTTGCCGCCGAAAAATTCCTGGAAGGTCATATTGAGGGCAAGGTTATTATATAAAGGAGGTTGATTATGCCCAACGAACGTGAACTAAGAACGGCACAAGAGAAGCTTTTATACGACCTGCTTATGTTGAAATTTGCAAGTCCCGAAGCAAGAGAAGAAATGCTGGACAGCTATATTGCAAGAGCAGAATCGGGGATGACTGTAGACGAATTGGCTCTGGTTTTGCAACGTGCAGAGCGTGTCAGCAAAAAAACCAATAAAAAATCAAAAGCATCAAAAAAGGAGGAGATATCATGATTGAACTCAACAAAGAAAACTTCGAGGCAGAGGTAATACAAGCCGAAGGTCTGGTAATGGTGGACTTTTGGGGCGAAAAATGTGAACCCTGTTTGGCACTTATGCCCGAGGTTGTGGCACTTGCCGAAAAGAACGCAGGACGCGCCAAGTTTGGCAAATTTAACACCGCCGGCAGCGCGAGGTTTTTAATCACGCAAAAAGTGATGGGCTTGCCCACCATAGCGTTTTACAAAGGCGGCGAAAAAATCGCAACCCTGGATAAAGACGCCATCGAAGACGGCGGCATCGCGGCAGTTCAAGCAAAACTTGACGAACTGCTGGGCTAGGAGGAATCACTCATGACAAAACCCGAACTTTTTACACTTCTGTGTTCACTGGAGGCATTGCTCGAAACAGAAAACAGTGATAAAGCACTGGATGTTATCAAGCGAGTGATTACGCAAATCGAAGTGAAACCCAAGGACGAAAGTAAAAAATAGGGTCAGAAAAAACCCATTTGAAAGGAAGGTAAATGGATGAAGTTAGAAATCGGAAACGTCTTAATTAAGGACGTTCAATTCGGCGGCAAAACCGAAGTAAAAAACGGAACACTTTTCGTTAATGAAAAGGAACTCGCCGAAGTTGCCGGGAAAGACGAGCGCATTAAGTCCGTGGAAATATTCCTGGCAAGACCCGGAGAATCGGTGCGCATTATTCCCGTAAAGGACGCAATCGAACCTCGGGTAAAAGTTGAAGGAGACGGCGGAATTTTCCCCGGATTCATGACAGGCGTAGAGCAAGTAGGCTCGGGGCGTACCCACGTTCTCAAAGGCGCGGCAGTAATCACCACAGGCAGAATTGTCGGATTCCAAGAAGGAATCGTAGACATGACAGGCACAGGTGCGGAATACACGCCTTTCAGCAAGACCCAAAACGTGGTGGTAAAAGTCGAACCCGTTGACGGCATTAAGCAGCACGAACACGAACTGGTGGTTCGTCTGGCGGGCTTCCGTGCGGCAAATTACCTTGGCGAAGCGGGTAAGGACGTTAAGCCCGACGAGGTGAAAACCTACGAAACCAAGCCCCTCTTGCAACAAGCCGCGGAATTCCCCAACTTGCCGAAAGTGGCATATGTGTACATGTTGCAAACCCAAGGGCTTCTGCACAACACATTTTACTACGGCGTAGATGTGTCGGAAATTGTCCCCACATTTATGTATCCCACAGAGGTTATGGACGGCGCGATTGTCAGCGGAAACTGCGTTTCTGCTTGCGACAAAAACCCGACATACATCCACTGCAACAGCCCCGTTATCATGGACTTGTATGAAGAACACGGCAAGACCATCAACTTCTTGGGCTGCGTAATCACCAACGAGAACGTAACCCTCATGGACAAAGAGCGCAGCTCTAACATGACAGCCAAACTCATCGAGTTCCTTGGCGCGGATGCGGTTATCATTTCCGAAGAAGGATTCGGCAACCCCGATGCCGACCTCGTCATGAACTGCAACAAAATTGAGGGCAAAGGCATCAAAACTGTCCTCATCACAGACGAATACGCAGGGCAAGACGGCGCAAGCCAATCCCTCGCGGATTCAACTCCCCTCGGAAACGCCTGCGTAACTGCCGGAAACGCCAACGAAGTAGTAGTCCTGCCTCCGATGAAAACAATCATCGGATACCCCGAAGTTGCCAACCTAATTGCCGGCGGCTGGGAAGGAAGCCTACGCCCCGACGGCAGCATCGAAGCCGAAATCCAAGTAATCACCAGCGCAACAAACGAACTTGGTTTCGGATTCCTAACGGCAAAAACCGCGTAATTGCGTATGGACAAAACCCACGAAGAAGCCGTGCAGTCCGCAAACAGAATAGTTAAAGCTATCTTCATTTATGGATTTATTGCTTTAATCGCAATTATGGTGTATGCGGTAACATCAGGCATGATTGACACATTGCAGAGCGGCTTGTTGAGCGCGTTTGTATTCGTTGCAACCTTGGTGGTCGTCGCCGTAATTGTGAGAATTTCTATTCCGTTGGAAACTCGCTGGGAATCTCACCGGCAGGCAAAGTCAAAAAACATACGCATAATCAAACCAATTTCGATTCGCACATTGCCCACCCGCAATGACGACGAGGAGAAAATAAAGCTTTTAGCCGAAAGGGGTGACAGCGCATGAAAAAGCCCGTATTTTTGCTTATCATGATGTCCCTTCGTGCGTTACTGAAAAATAATCTTCACGCTGAAGCTTTGGAGATTATTGAAGAAGTCATTCGACATGTGAAAAACGAAAACTAATAACGCGCACAGCGCGTTCCCGCAGCGAAGCGAGGAAGCGGAGGTTGGATTCATTCCAACCATAGTGGCGGGGTTTGGGGCAGAGCCCCATTAAAATGAAAGGAATGATGCACATGAGCATTTTAGCAAACAAAAAAATTGCCATTTTGGGTGACAGGGATGGAATTCCCGGCCCCGCAATTGAAGCCTGTGTGGCTGGAATTCCCGGCGCGGAAGTAGTATTTTCCACGACGGAATGCTTCGTCTGAACCAGCGCGGGCGCAATGGACTTGGAAAATCAAGCGAGGATTAAAGATTTGCACGACAAGTTTGGTAAGGACGACCTTATCGTATTGCTTGGCGGTGCAGAGGCGGAAGCAAGCGGCTTAGCCGCAGAAACAGTTTCCGCAGGCGACCCTACGTTTGCAGGTCCACTAGCCGGGGTCCCGTTGGGACTCAAAGCGTATCATATCGTAGAACTCAAAGACGAAATCGACCCGAATGTGTATGAAGACCAAATTGCGATGATGGAAATGGTAATCGACGTTGACGCGGTTATCGCCGAAGTTAAAAACTACAGAGGCTAAGCCATTGTCGCGCACAGCGCGACCCCGCAACGAAGTGAGGAAGCGTAGGTCGGATTCATTCCGACCGGTCGCGGCGGGGATTTGGGGGCAGAGCCCCCATTTAAAAGGAGGGTGTAAATGCCCAGAATTGTTCACTATATCAATCAATTTTTTGCGCAAATAGGCGGCGAAGAAAAAGCCGACATCAAGCCTGAAAAGCGCGATGGCTTCGTGGGTCCCGGTCAGGCGTTAAATGCGGCACTGGCGGGCGCGGGTGAAATCGTTGGTACAGTTATTTGTGGCGACAGCTATTTCAACGAGAATATCGAAGCGGTTTCCAAGGAAGTTCTGGAAATGATTCGCGGCTTTAAGCCTGATATCGTGGTTGTAGGACCCGGCTTTAACGCAGGGCGTTACGGCATGGCTTGCGGCGCGGTTGCAAAAATTGTTGACGAGGAATTAAAAATTCCCGTAGTCGGTGGTTTGTATGAAGAAAACCCCGGTCTTGAAATCTATAAACGCCACGGATACTTTGTGGCAACAGGAAACAGCGCGGCTGCAATGCGCACCGCCGTTCCCGCAATGACGGCAATCATCAAAAAGCTGATTGCGGGCGAAGAAATAACCGAGGGCTATGTACCAAAAGGCTTGCGGCAAAACTTCTTCGCCAAAGAGCGCGGAAGCAAGCGCGCAGTCAACATGCTTTTGAAGAAAATCAAAGGCGAAGATTTTACAACAGAGTACCCCATGCCCATTTTCGACAGAGTTGACCCTCAACCTGCCGTCAAGGACATGACAAAGGCTCGTATCGCCCTCGTAAGCTCCGGCGGACCGGTGCCGAAAGGCAATCCCGACCGCATCGAGGCTTCCAGCGCGTCCAAGTTCGGAAAATACGACCTTAGAAATATTTCCGACTTCGACAGCGCGAACGGCGAAACCGCCCACGGCGGCTATGACCCCGTTTACGCCAACGACGACCTTGACCGCGTTCTGCCGGTTGACGTCATCAAAGAAATGGTTGCGGCAGGCAAAATCGGCTCTTTGCACGATTTCTGGTACTCAACCACAGGAAACGGCACATCCGTTGCCAATTCCAAGCAATTCGCAAGGGAGATTGCAGAAGAATTACTGCGCGACGATGTCAATTGCGTAATTCTTACCTCCACGTGAGGAACCTGTACTCGTTGCGGTGCAACGATGGTTAAAGAAATTGAACGTCACGGCATACCTGTGGTTCACATGTGTACCGTTGTTCCCATATCCCTAACGGTAGGCGCGAACAGAATCGTACCCACCATAGCAATCCCCTACCCCCTGGGTGACCCAAGCTTGCCCAAGGAAGAAGAAAAAGAACTCCGCCGCAAACTGGTTGTTAAGGCCCTAAAAGCCCTGGAAACCGAAGTAAGCGGGCAAACTGTGTTTGAAGACGCCTAGCGGTGAACAATAAATTGCCCCCTTTTCACTTGGAAAGGGGGTTACATACATGAAAAGGGTGATGTGCATGAAACAATTTACAACGGTATTTGAATACCTGAACAAAGGTTGGCTTGCGCGTTGCGAGGAGCTGCGAATCACGCTGGAAGAAGGTTCATTCGACGCGCTTGTGGTACGTATGAAAATGGCTGTACAAGAAATCGCCGACATTGAACTTGGATACAAAGGTGATATACAACTGAAAATCATAATGCAAGAACGAATCGACGAAATCAAAGCAGCAAGTTAATGGGCGACTATACAAGGCAAGTGAAGAAAATACTAAAAGTTCACGGATGTACTTTTGTAAGGTATGGCAAAGGCGACCACGAACGATGGTACAGCCCCATAATAAACGCAAATTTTTCCATCGACGGCAAAATCGAAAGCCGCATAAGTGCGAACAAACAGCTAAATGACGCGGGTATCAAACAAAAGGTGTAGTGTTAAGTCATTCTTGGTTCGGGCTTACATAAGCCCACGCAAGGTGGGCATACTATTTTTATGATTACACGATTTTTATTATATGGGGCAATTGGATGCCTGATGGAAGTATTTTGGACGGGGCTGGGGTCGCTGAAGGGGAAGGACTTTAAGCTAAGTTCGAATACCAGTTTGTGGATGTTTTTTATATATGGCATGGTTGTTTGTCTTGAGCCGTTTTTTAGGATGACATCGTCGATTAACTTTCTTTTGCGGGGGCTGATATATGCCGCGCTTATTTTATCGGGGGAGTTTATTACGGGGACATTGCTTAAACGTGCGGAACTGTGCCCGTGGGATTACAGCACCACGCGCTTTCACGTAAAAGGGGTTATACGAATGGATTACATTCCCGTGTGGGCAGCGGCAGGGCTTATTTTCGAGCAAATTTATTGGGTGCTGGTTTAATTGGAAAAAATCATATATAATAGTCTCCGAAAGGAGGCTACAAAATGCGTTGGGTTATGGGGTACGTTGCTGCGTTGTGCGTATTGGTGCTGGTAATCAGCCAAAGCGTAATCATACCCACGTTTTTTATGCCCTTTTTTAATTGGCACTACAACCGCACAGGCATTCCCGAATCTTTGGGGATGACCCATGACGACCTGATGGACGTAACGGCAGAGCTTCTTGCCTACATGCGCGGGCGGAGGGACAGCCTTGAGGGGATAACAGCCCACGCGGAGGGCTTTCGTGTGTATGGCGAAAATTTCTTCACCCAGCGGGAAATCGACCACATGATAGACGTGCGAATGCTGTACGATATTTTATTTATCGTGCGCAACGTGGCGTTTTTTTTGCTTGTTGCCTTGATATTGGGAATGATTTTGTTAAAGCACAAGCCCCTGTTTTTGCTGTCACGTTGTTGCCGGGAAGTAATGACCGGATTTTTAATATTAACAATAATAATGGCAATACTTATTTCAATTGACTTTGAGCGTTCGTGGGATTTGTTCCACTATGTATTCTTTTTCTTTGATTATGAAATGTTGTGGCGGCTTACACCCTATCGGGATTTGATGATTAACATGGTGCCGCTTAACTTCTTTCTTAATATTTCAATTTTCATCGGGGCTTTGCTGGCGGTTGCTGCTGCGGCAATTATCGTTGCATCAACGGTTTATCTGCGCCGAAATGTACAGGAGTTTAACAGATTATGATTTGGACGATATTGTTGGTGATATTGCAAATTATAATGTGGATTTTTATTGTCATATTCGGGCTGATTTTTTTGCTGTTGTTTTTGGTGCTGTTTTTATGCGTCATGCCCGTGAGGTATAAAATTCGTGCTTCCACCATGAACGAAACGGAGGCTTGGGTACACGTAAGTTATTTGTTGCGGCTGGTTACATTCGCATACGAATACCGCGAGGGAAAAGGCGTTTCCACGTTGCGAATTGCGGGGTTTCGTTTAGGCACGGAATCGGGCGCGAAAAAAGAAGAAGACCTTGATAAACCCAAGAAGCAAAAACGCGAAGGAATTTTCAAATTAACCCGCTCGAAAAAGAAGTCCAAAACAGAACCGGAGGAAAAGCCGGACGAAAAACCGAAAAAAAAATCTGACGGTTTCATTAAAAAAGTCAAAGCAGTCTTGACATACCCGCAAGGAAAAACTATCATAAAACTGGTATTTGAGGCACTTCGTAGGATGGGCAGGGTAATTTTGCCAAAACAACTGCGTGTGACAGGTCAAATTGGCTTTGCCGACCCGTCTGCAACGGGGATGTTTGTTGGGGCTTACGAGGCTTTAACAGGGGCTTTGCGGCTTAGGCACAAGGTTAGCCTCTGCGGCGATTTTACAGCAGAAAGCACCGTCGTGCGTTTAGATATTACGGCAAGGGGAAGCATAAGCGTAGCGCGTTTGTCTGTTCCCGTCATATGGCTTCTGCTTAAAAAACCGATTCGGAAACTAATTAAGGATATAATGCGAAAGGAAGATTAGCGTGAATAATGGCGTAAATGAAAATTTGAAGACCCTCTTCTCAAAAATGGAGGACTTTGTTTCCACAAAAACTGTTGTGGGCGACCCTGTGCATATAGGGGATGTGATTCTTGTACCCTTGGTGGATGTTGTATTCGGCATGGGAACGGGGGGCGGCAACGGCGATAAGGACAGCGGCGGTGGCGGCGGTGTTGGTGCTAAAATGTCACCCTCTGCGGTTATTGTTATTGTCAACGGCACGGCACAGCTTGTAAGCGTAAAAGACCAAGGTAGCGTCAACAAACTTATTGACATGGTTCCGGGGCTTTTGTCCAAATTCAACCTCGGCGCGTTGTTTGGAAAAAAAGACGAAGAGGCAGATGCTGATGCGCCCCAGGGCGGAGGCGAATAATAGATGGATGCTTCATATATAAACCCTTTTGTTCAGGGTGCGCAAAAAGTTTTTGCCACAGTTTGTCAGGAGACCCCCGCATTGGGCAAGGTCTTTGTTAAGCCGCACCCATATACAGCCGCGGATGTTTCCGTTACGGTTGACATTTATGGTGCGTTTGAGGGCGAGGTCATTTACAGCATGGGCGAGGAAACGGGATGCTTTATAGTGTCCCGCATGATGATGGGTATGCCTGTGTCTTCATTGCAGGAGGAAATGCCCAAGTCTGCCATTTCCGAGCTTGCGAACATAATCTCCGGCAATGTTGCAACCATTTTTGCCGGAAGGGAAATTGTTGTGGACATAAAACCGCCCCAACTAAGATTCAGTGCCGCCTCGGAGGATTTTCCCATGGCGTCCAAGGTTTCCAAAATAGTTTGCGTCCCTCTTAAATTTCAGGATGGATACGAATTTCAAGTTGATGTGCTGATTCCGTAGAAATTTTTGCCCACCCGCCCATAGGCAATGTAATATTGGGTGTGGTGTGACCGCAGGGCAGCCCGCAAAGTGTAGGCTTTCCTTCAGGGATTATCAGTTCGTTGATGGCGATTTTTAGTGTCTCCGTTGTTTCGGGCGAGAAGTCGCCCAGGATTATCCCCACGGCGTCGCGGAATTTTCCCGCTTGTTTTAATTGCAAAAATAACCTGTCTACCCTGTAGGGCGGCTCTTGTGTTTCTTCAATGAACAAGACCCTCCGCAGGGTTTTTATTTCGTATGGTGTGCCCAGTGACGCGGCTATTAGGCTTAAATTGCCGCCGGTCAGGATACCCGATGCATTGCCGGGGACAAGGGCTGTGGCTTTGTGTGCGGCGGTAAAGTCGCCTGTGAAGAGGTTGTTGCATATGTAGAAGTCAGATGTTGCCGGCATTGGTCCGTGGAAGGTTATTAGATTACATATTTGGTTTATTGCGATGTGGAGGGCTGTTACGTCGCTGAAGCCTATTAGGATTTTTGGGTTTTTTCTTATTAGTTCGTAGTCCAGGTGTGGCAGTAGGCGGGCTGAACCGTAGCCGCCTCGTGCCATAAATATTGCCTGTACTTCTTTTGATGCGAATGCTGTATGTAGGTCGTGCAGGCGTTGGGAGTCTGTTCCTGCCAGGTAGTCGTGGCGGGCGTGGCAGCTTGGCATTGTGCGTGTTTTTAGCCCGTAGGATTCTATTGTTTGTATGCCGGCTTTTAGCTTTACGGGGTCGCAATAGCCCGACGCGGCTGTTATTGCCACAAGGTCGCCGGGTTTTAACGGGTTTGGGGTTGTCATTTTATCATCCTTCCAGTGCCCTGCGTAGTTGGTCTAGGGCTATTTTGGTGGCGCGGGTTCTTATTATGTTGCGGTTGCCGGGGATGTTGTATTTGAAGGTTTGGGTTTCGCGTCCTTGGATGTATAGCCCTATGTGGACTAAGCCGACGGGTTTTTCGGGGGTGCCGCCTTGGGGACCTGCCACGCCTGTGGTGGAGATGCCGATGGTGGCGGAGCTTGTTTTTGCCGCGCCCTCTGCCATTGCGGCGGCTACTTGGGGGCTTACCGCGCCGTGAGCTTTTAACATTGCGGAGGGGACGTTTAGCCTGGTGGTTTTGGCTTGGTTGGAGTAGGTTACAAGACCTTCGAGAAAGGTGTCGGAGCAACCGGGGACTGAAACCAAATCGGCGGCAATTAGCCCGCCTGTGCAGGATTCTGCAACGGATATGGTGTGGTTTTGGGCTTTTAGCAGGTTTATTACGATTTCGGGCAAGGTAAAATCGTCTTCGCCGTAGATGTTGGGGGATAGACGGCGGTAGATTTCGTTTGCGGTTGGGGTTATTAGGTTTTTTGCTTCGGTTTCGTTTGCGGCGGAGGCTGTTAGGCGGATGTGGACTTCGCCTACTTTTGCGTAGGGGGCTATGGTGGGGTTTGTTTGGGCTTCTATTAGGTCTTGCAACATGACTTCGACTTTGGCTTCGCCTATTCCTATTATTTTTAGGGTGCGGGAATAGAGTGCGCGGTCTGTTTTCGTGCGCAAAAAGGGAACTGCGTAATTTTTGAACATAGGCTCAAGCTCGTGAGGCGGACCGGGGAAGAGAATCGCGGTTTTGCCGTTTTTTTCTATGACAACGCCCGGGGCTTGCCCGTGGTCGTTGAGCAGGATTTCGCATCCTTCCGGAATTATGGCATTTCGCCCTATGTTTTCGGAAAAACGTCCGGCGGAGTGTGCTTCTATTTTGCTTAACGTTTCTTCGTGCATTACTAATCCTACGCCAAAGTATTCTGCGGCGGCTGCTTTTGTGATATCGTCCAAAGTTGGACCCAGCCCGCCGATGGTTATTACCATGTCGGAGGTTTCAAAGGCGTGGGCGAATGCGGCTACCAGCCGTTCGTGATTGTCGCCTACGGTGGATTGATTGTATGTGGAGATGCCCAGCTTCGCCAGTTCCTGGGCTATGAAAGCGGCGTTTGTGTTTACGATATTTCCCAGTAAAAGTTCTGTGCCTACGGATAAGATTTCTGCTGTCATGGAAAAGTCTCCTTCGGTATTTGGTTTGGAAGGACAAGCCCGTAAACGTGTGTTATAATTCTGCGAGTTAAGCAAAAAAATTTATCGGAGGTATGGATAAATGAATGAATTTTTATGTCAAAGTTGCGGAAGCTACTTTCCATTGGAAGGTAATTACGGCAAAAACGCAGATGGCTCAACAAATGAAGATTACTGCAAATATTGTTGGGTTGACGGAGCATTTGGTAAACCGGACGAAACAATGGAAGAGATGGTTGACAGCTCTGTTCCTTGGCGGGTGAAAAGCGAAACGCTTCCTGACGGGTATCCCGATGCAGAAATCGCTAAAAAAGAAATGATGAAATTTTTCCCCACGTTAAAACGTTGGAAATAATCTGCTAAAACTCCTTGTTGGTGAATAGTTGGTGTTTGTTTTTCCATGTGTAATCCGCGGCAGACCAGATGCTTAGTACTACGGTGATGAGTAGCAACGCGAAAATTACAATATCAAAGACAAGCAACGAGAAGGGGAACGGCAGGAGTATATACACAATAAGTGTAATTTGTGCGGCTGTTTTAAATTTACCCAAGCTTGTTGCCGCCAAAACCACCCGCGCCTCAAGGGCTAGTTGACGCAAGCCCGAGATGTAGAATTCCCTGCTGATAAGCACAATAACTGCCCACGCGGGAAGCGCGTCCACATAGGTAAAGGCAACCAACGCCGCGCAAACAAGCAGTTTGTCCGCCAGCGGGTCCATTAGTTTTCCAAAATTTGTCACAAGCTTGTAACGCCGCGCCAAGTAGCCGTCAACGGCGTCGGTAATAGCCGCGATGGCAAACAGCAGTACGCTTGCGTATGCGTTAATCCACTCAATGCTAAAGGGGCGCACCAAGAAAACGACTAAAAAAGCCGGGATTAAGCATACTCGCAAAATTGTGATTTTATTGGGGAGGTTCATATTCACCTCTAAGGTCGTAATTTTCGGCTTGGGTGATGCGTACATTCACAATTTGACCGGGGGAAAGCTTTTTTGCCGCCGCCGCGTTTACATACACCACGGCATCAACTTCATGGGCGTCATATTGGGTGCGACCGACGTAGTCGTCGCTGTGGTCGTCCTTGGCGTCTATTATTACACTCATGGTTTGCCCGACGTAGCTTTCTTGCTTGGCAAAATGGATTTTTTGCTGTAGCTCCATCAGGCGTTTCATTCGGGATTGCTTCATGCCGTCTTTGACTTGGTTGGGCATGGTTGCGGCGGGGGTTCCTTCTTCTTGGGAATATGGGAACACGCCCATTCTGTCGAATTTCACTTCTTGGGCAAAGTCGTACATGTTTTTAAAATCTTGCGCTGTTTCACCGGGAAAGCCTACCATTAAGGTGGTGCGGATTGCGATGTCGGGGATTTTTTCACGTAAGTCGCGGATTAGGTCAAGCAAAGCCTCGCGGTTTCCGTGGCGTCCCATTCGCTGTAAAACGGAGGTTTCGCTGTGTTGGATTGGCATGTCTATATATTTGCAAACTTGGGGGATTTCAGCCATTGCGGTTATTAATTCTTGGGTGATGTGTTCGGGATAGGCGTACATCAGGCGAATCCATTTGGCGTCGGTTTTGGTTGAGATTTCTCGCAGAAGCTCGGGAAGACCTTTGTAAAGGGCTGTGTCCTGCGCAACCAAAACAAGTTCTTTTGCCCCCGCATCTACCAGCATTTTGCACTCTTCCAAAATGGATTCAGGCTTGCGGCTGCGATATGCCCCGCGAATTGCCGGAATAGTGCAATACGTACAGCAATTGTCGCAACCTTCTGATATTTTAACATAAGCCACGTGCGGAATTGCGTCGTCTTCACGGGCGGCTAAACGCAGTAAATACGGGTCGGAGAAACCTTTGACCAAAAGACCAAAATTAAGAAGCTCGCCCAAAGCCCCTGAAATTTTCTCATATTCCCCCACGCCAATTATTAAGTCCGCCTCGGGGATGGTTTCTTCAATTTCCTTGCGGTAGCGTTCTGCCATACAGCCCACGATTACCAAGGCGCGGCAGTTGCCTTCTTTTTTGTATGCGGCAAGCTCCAGCACCATGTCAATACTTTCCTGCACGGCGTCGCGAATGAAACCGCAGGTGTTTATTATAATCGCGTCGGCTTGGTCGGGTTCGTTTGACACTTTGTACCCCGCGTTGCGAAGCGTTCCTATCATAACTTCCCCATCCACGCGATTTTTATCGCATCCGAGGGAAACCAAATAAACATTAGCCATATAATTCCCTAAATTCCTCTCGGGTGATGGTGACTTTGCGGGGTTTTACGCCGTCTTCGGGTCCAACTATGCCGCGTACTTCCAAATCTTCCATTAGGCGGGAGGCGCGGTTGTATCCGATTCTGAATTGCCGTTGCAACATGCTGGTGGATGCTTTGCCCTTTACCAGCAAAAACTCCACGGCGTCGCGGAAGAATTCGTCCAATTCGCCCTCGATAAGAGGCTTGCCGGGCATGGTTACTTTTTGAATCATCTCGGTGGTAAACTCCGTGGGGGCTTGTGCCTTTAGGAATTTTACAAGACCTTCGACTTCCTTGTCGGAAATAAACCCGCCCTGCACACGAATGGGCTTATTTTGCCCCATGGGAAGGAATAACATGTCACCCTTGCCAAGCAGCTTCTCCGCGCCGTACATATCCAAAACCGTGCGGCTGTCCGTACCCGAAGACACGGCAAACGCCAGCCGCGAGGGGATGTTTGCCTTAATAAGCCCCGTGATAACGTCAACGGAAGGTCTTTGCGTTGCAACAATCAAGTGGATGCCTGCGGCGCGGGCTTTTTGCGCCAAGCGGCAGATGGAGTCTTCCACCTCGCCTTTGCAGGTCATCATTAAATCTGCCAATTCGTCGATGATAATCACGATTTGCGGCAGCTCTTGTAAATCGTTTTCTACGGCGTATCTGTTGAAGCCTTTTAATTCGCGGCAGCCTGTTTCCGCAAACTTGGCGTAGCGCGTCTCCATTTCCGCAACTGCCCAGCTTAACGCGCCCGAAGCCTTTTTCGGGTCTGTAACCACGGGGATTAACAAATGCGGAATTCCGTTGTAAACGCTTAGTTCCACGACCTTGGGGTCTATCATTAAAAGTTTAACCTCATCGGGGCGGGCTTTATACAGCAGGCTTGCGATTAGCGTGTTAATACACACGGATTTTCCGCTGCCTGTGGCACCTGCAATCAATAAGTGAGGCATACGCGCAATGTCGGTGACAACGGGTTCGCCTGCAATGTCCTTACCCACGGCAAAAGCCAGCTTGGACGGAAAAGCCTCAAACTTGTCGTCCTCCAAAATTTCACGCAGGAAAACGCCCTGGGGGTCCTTGTTGGGGATTTCAATACCAACCGCAGACTTCCCGGGGATTGGGGCTTCGATGCGAATCCCCTGTGCGGCAAGGCTTAAAGCCAAGTCATTGGAAAGATTGGCGATTGAAGCAACCTTAACCCCCGGCGCAGGCGCAAGGTCATAGCGTGTAACGGTCGGACCGACGCTGACCTCTACAACCTTTGCCTCCACGCGGAAGCTTCGTAAAGTTTCCTCCAATATGCGGGAATTTTCCAGAACCTGCGTACGGGATTCGGGGCTCATTCCTGCGCGCTCGTTGCGGGCAAGCAAATCATATGAGGGGAGTTCGTAATTTTCGTACAGAAGAGGGTCGGGTTCGTCGCTTTCAACATTGGCGGAACCCTGTGAAGCGGCTCTTGCACTGCTTCGTATATTGGCATTGGCGTATTCATCAAATTCCAGAAGCTCACCTTCGTCCCCGTCGGCAAACATTGGCGCGAGGGGTTTTTGTGCTTGTCGGGCTGAATCGTCCACAAGCCCTTTAACTATCGGACCTTCACAGCTTTTGTCAAAATCATCAAAATCGTCATCCGGGTCGTCAAGGTCATCTTCCGGGTCGTCGTCAACTTCGTCGTCAAGTCATCAA
>Ga0209755_10003530_pt1 | contig 19511 bp, 10 predicted proteins | sample TergutCo191P1_FD_187301 | JGI IMG/M metagenome (GOLD analysis project Ga0209755, IMG submission 187301) | Cornitermes sp. P1 segment gut microbial communities from Petit-Saut dam, French Guiana - Co191P1 (SPAdes) (version 2) | ecosystem: Host-associated > Arthropoda: Insects > Digestive system...
TAATCAGTAAGTGTGTAACAGCTGTCAAAGTTTCAAACTTCACTGGCCATTATCTCCCAAACCGTTCAACTTTGGATATAGGTGTTTTGGGGTTTTTCGGTATAGTTTAACATAAGGAACACCCTCCTGAAGTCTGGTCCGTTCCTCCTGTTACACCCTGTATATATAAGATGGACTTACCACTTCCTGCAAATCCACAGTTATAGCCAAAGTAAGAAACAAAGAAACAAAATGGTAGAGGCCCATCTCAGTAAGAGCAACCAGTTTGTTGGGGGAGAACTTGGAGTATATACGTCCCTTCATCTGCTGCCAGTGCCGCTGATGGGTTTGACTCAAGTAGCTATTGAGGTGTTTGCCAAGCAAATACAAGAAAAGGCTGAAACTGTCCTCATCCTGAGGAGCCTCTGAAAAGTCCAGTCGAGACTTCACCTGCTGCAATAATCCTGCACCTGTTTTACTGGCCCAAAAAGAACAATTAAAATTACCACAAACTCATACATACATACATATCATATATTCCATGGATACAAAATTTAATAAAGTGGATTACATCATCAATACACAAAACTGCAGAATTTGCACAATACAATAAAATGATAAGTATTTAACAGACAGCATTCAAATGTTACACCATATCCATTACATACGTGGTCAGACAATAAAGTTCGCGAACTCATCGCAGTATAAGTGCTACATACCTCATCACTGAAACCACCATGGTCACCTTCAAAGTACTCCCCTTGGGAAGCTATGCACCGATGCCAGCACCTAGTCCACCCTTCAAAACAATTTTGGGACTGGTTTTGTGGAATGGCCTTCAGAGCTGCCATTGTATTACTCCTGATGTCATCAATGTCATCAAAATGCCTTCCTTTCAATATTTCCTTTATCTTCGGGAACAGAAAAAAGTCACTGGGGGCTAGATCCGGTGAATAGGCAGGGTGTTCCAACGCAGTTACTTGTTTAGTAGCTAAAAACTCCCTCACAGACAGTGTCATGTGAGCAGGTGCATTGTCGTGATGCAAGGTCCATGAGTTGTTGGCAAAAAGTTTGGGTCGTTTCCATCTGACTTTTTCACACAGCCTTTCCAGTACTTCCAAATAGTAAACTTGGTTGACTGTTTGTCCAGTTGGTACAAATTCATAATGAACAATCCCTCTATCATCAAAAAAAGTCAGCAACATTGTTTTGACTCTTGATTTGGACCGATGGAATTTTTTTGGTCATGGGGAATTGGCAGTCTTCCATTGTGCACTTTGCCGCTTCGTTTCAGGGTCATATTGGTAAACCCATGTTTCATCACCTGTGATGACACGACCCAAAATGTCATCTTGCCTCTCTAAAAGATCCTGGGAAATTGTGACTCTTCTTTGCTTTTGTTCTTCAGTGAGCTCCTATGGGACCATTTTTGCACACACCTTCCTCATGTCAAGATCTTCAGTTAAGATTTTCCTAACTGTTTCTCTGTCAATGTTCACTTGCTCTGCTATGCTCCTAACAGTCAGCCAACGATTTTCACGCACAATTTCACGAATTTTTGCATTGTTTGCTTCAGTTCTGCTTGTTTCTGGTCGTCCTGATCTCTCTTCGTCAGTGACACTTTCTCTTCCCTCAGAAAAACATTTCACCCACTGGTAAACTGCTGTTTTCTTCAAAGCATTATCCTTGTAAACTTGCAATAACATTTCTCTGATTTCGTTTCCACTCTTTCCAAGTTTAACAAGAAATTTAATGTTCGTTCGCTGCTCTAATTCAAGCTGACATTCTCATGGCAGCACACCAAAACACACACAGACAGTAATAGATGCCACTCAGAAAGAGACTGCCATAGATCAACAACAACATAACTGTGAAACGCTGATATGTCGTCATCAAACCATACTAAGGCTTTTGTCCAGTGCTGCCACAGCAAGCACACGGTGGCAAGTTCGAAAACTTAATTGTCCGACCACATACTGCTGATGATAAGACTATGGATCATTTTTAAACATTCCAAATTTATCAACAGAGTGAAAGATACTTCAAATTAAGACCTTTATCAGACTTCCGAGTCTATGGGGCAAACTACTGAATATTTTGATGTGTAATTTTCTACAATCATGACAGGCTGACAGTTGGTCTATGAAAATGGTACTTACTCTTTACAGTAACACTGCATACAGCTAAACTTGTTAATATTTCTCTTGGTCACTTAAAACGAAGTCCACAAATGACAAAACATACTGGCATGGAACAAGTAAGTACTCTGAAACAGTACTGGAAATTCAAGGTTTTGCAATAATCATAAGTCAAATAGTTATCTTTTGTGGAGTATAAGTTTTTCTTTGTCAATATTAGATGAATTTCTCTATGAAATTATTCCATATTCCTTAGTGCAAATAAGCAAAATAAATTGTTGTAAGAGTGCTGATGTTGCTAATGTGAAACACCTAACTATAATAACATGTTCCATGTAACTTCGGGATCATTTGATCAATATAATCCTCCCAATTGCATGCTTATCAATTTGTAAACCAAGATATTCTGCATTTACAGACTCTTTAATGCAGACTGTGGAGAATTATTCATCATACACGTTCATTTGTTATCTAGATTTAGGGCAAACTCACTGGCAGCAAACCATCTACTTAAATGACAGAGAATTACGTTTGACCTTGATTAGAATTCACAAAATATTTACTACAAATTACGACCCTAGTGCCACCACTGAATATTACAGGTGAGATGCGGTAATTATCCTTGGGTGAATATCATTTATGTATACTATGAAAATAAGAGTTCTAGAATTTACTGCTGGGGGAACTCCATTTTTAAATGTTCCCCAGTTTCAGAAAAAAAATTCCAAATTTCATTAGATGATTTTTGTTACATTTTCTGTTAGATAGGATATGAACCAATTTGCACGTTCTTTGAATGCCATTAAAATGTAACTTAGCCAGTGAGATTTCATGACTTCAGCAACCACGAGTCTTGACCAAATCACAGAAGTTTCCTCTAACATGCATTCTACGGTTAAGAGATTTGAATACACTATCTGTCAGCTTGCAGGAAGCATTTTCAGCAGACATGCCTTTCCTGAAGCTAAACTGTTCAGCAACTATAGACAAATAATGGCTAAATGTACTCGTGCATAACTGCTCAAGTACTTAAAAATAGTTAATACTTCAATAGGCCTATAATTTGTCATACTAATCATCTCTATTTAGCAGTCATTTTACTCTTCAAATTCATAGACAGTCAGGTCAAGAACATGTGTATAGTAAGTGGTTAAAATATAGCATAATGGGTGACTAAATTGGGTCAGCAAATTTTCAGAATTTTACTTCTATTTCATTCTAAACTGATGAGTTATTTTTTATTTGAGGGAAAGCACTACACTTTTTACCTCAGCTTTAGTGGTAGGAAAATTGCTAAAAACAAATTCTTTTAAAAATGAAATAGCATTTTCCCCATCTGCTGTACATATACATTTTCAGTACCTGTTAGAAAGATGTCACTAAAGATATCAGCCACATTTTCTGGTTCCTTTAGGTTTTACTGTTTGTAAAACAGGAGGGCATTTGTTCCATTTACCATAATGTTCCTGATCCTTTTTTATACACAGTTCCATATTCTTTTTATTTTATTATCAGATTTTGCTGTGAGTCCGCTGTAATATTGGTTTTTAGCTTCTTCTATACCTTCCATAAAGATCTCTGCGTAATTAATATAAAATGCTGAAGATGTAGCAACTCCTTTTATGTTTAAAAAATATTTTTACCCTCATGTAAACCAGTCATTCTTTCTGTTGTCCATACTTTCTTATTTAATGGGAAAACTTGCTTCAAAAATATTCTAAAAAGTACACAAAAACAAGTTAAAACATACTGTTGGTATCACTGTCTTTAGAGACTGATTCCCTTGTTCCATTTTCTAGAAGGATCTGAAAATTCAAAATTGTTGTGTCATTCTGTTTCAAAAGCCTCATTTTTGCCTGCCAAAATATTATTAATTGTACGAAACTGGGCAAGCATGGTCTGATACAGCCATTCACTATCGTAGATGTGAAAGACAAATTTAGTCTTTCACTATGCACAAAAATATTATCAACCACAGTAATCAAGCCATTTTGAATTCCTGCAGCATAATTTACTATATGTGATAAATCATGCGTTCTTAAGAATGATGTTTAGGTAGTTTTCATTGCAATAATCCAAATTTCTGGCACCACAAAGCATAGCTCAGATTATGGATTATACGGACATTTCAGCGTACCAACCAAACTCTTTATAAATTTAGTAATACAGTGGGGTATGCTACAACAAACGAATGCTAAAACAAACAGTTTTTATCAATAAAATCAGGATGCTACAATGAACACAGATGCTACAACAAACGCAGAGGAATACTACTGGCCAACGTAGCACATGCACGTGCTTGACGTTTCAGGCCTTCCCGCTTTGATTAGAGCATCAGTCATCATCTTTGTTATTGTTGTAAGGTTCAGTTATCAGTTTAATTTAGTTACCTGCTTATTTGTACAGTGTATAAAAATTAAATAAACTTTTATATTATTTTTACACTTATATTTTTTATTTTGTACTATATTTTTCCTGTTTAAATGGTTGTGTAAAGAAGGTAACTTTGCTCTATGCTGCGGCCCTGCAACAGATTACCCCAAAATATATTTATATATCAATGTATGCTATAATGAACAGATGCTACAACGAATGAGGTTCTAGCACCAATTACGTTCAATCTAGCATACCCCACTGTATGTCCTAAAGGAGCTCTATGAAAGCTTTATACAGTTAGACATTTTAGTTTCCATCTGAATTGCCTATATTTCCAAATCCTTTGCTTTACAGTGACATGAGACATCAATTTTGTTGAAATACTGATCTCTACAAACAAAAATGCACACATTTCCCACCTGTAGGATATGTCAGCAGATACTTCAATGCTAATATAGCACCAGGAAAGGGTGCAGCACATCCTGGTTTTTCGCGTGATGTTTACTTAAACACACGCAGTGATGGTAAAATCAACCAAACCTCTACCTCGATACCATGTCATCAAAATAAAGTAGCGAAACTCCTTGCATCATTAACTTCAGTTTAAAATATAGGTGAGTGATTGGCTTCATACTTCCATACATTCATACCTCTGGAAACAGCCAGAGGTATTGATTAGAGGGGGACAAGAATGGTGACCATAATAAGGGAAATGAAGACAACATTTGTAATATCTCATGGACGATGTGGCGATGCAGGCCTTGGTTTGGCTCGGCATGGTCTGGTTCAGAGCGATCCAGTTTGGTGCGGTCCAGTTCAGTGCCTTGTACGTAAATTTAAGACCTCACATAATTAAAAGCCAAATTTCAGGAAATAATCGTCTTGCATTCAAGTAACTATGGTAAAACAAGAACAGCACTGTCATGTTCTAACACACAACACAACACAAACACATTGTTTCTGTTTTAACAAACAACATAAGAACAGGAACAGCACTGTTATCATTATGGCACTGGATAGCCCATGTGTCTTATAATAATTTTGCACACCCCTGTAATCTAGAGGTGGACATGATGTCTCGAGGTATGTGTGGGTGGTTTGCACAGTGCCTTGCTGCAATTTGCAATAGCTTCCAGTGATACAGTGCACCAGGCAGGAAGTACCACTTGACATCATGTGATAACTTCCTTATACACTTCATGCGTGGGTCTTGAATAAGAGTAATACGTGACCACGATCTCTCACCAAACTTAATTTGCCCAGTTTGCTGTCTGTTTGCATGACATGTATTGAGTGACCCATAAACTGGTGTTACAGAAAACATTAGATCCAATCGAGTGAGTGCCATTCAGCCCAAGGACAATAAGTTACACAAAGATTTTAATTCTTACAGACATCTATGATGGACACAGTTATATAATTTCTGTGAAAGTCTATGGTGTGCATTATCCTATAGTTACTTTACCTACTGTAAGCCACCCTTGTTATTATTTTTACAGGTAACATCCTGTTGTGTTTTCAAACTAAAATAAAATAAAGTTATTTTTGGTTGCCATGAAACACAACAATACTTATTTATTTCATTATGACAACATGTTTTGTTCAACTGACCATCATCAGGCCATCTCTACAAAACTCAGAACAAGGTGCAATGCAATGCAAATTGTATTTACATGCCATTATCACAAAATGAATAAATATTTTTGTTTGATGGAAACCAACAACTATTTCATTTTATTTTACTCTTGTTACTGTTCTAGAAAACAAAATAAGAACACGAAGAGCATTGAAATGTCTGAGATTCTCACAGCAGTGCTGACAAGGATTCAAACCTTCTGGATTGTCAAACAACATCAATCAGTGAAGGGTTACCAGAGTTTCCAAGCCACTATGAGCCTTCAAAATGTAAGTTCTTATGCAAAATCAACATTGCATAACATTACAGACAAAATGAATCTTCATGAATTGCACCACTACTGTTCGACCACCCCAAACATTTTCCAGCAACTTCTTTACTTCAGTCCAGCAAAGAATCAGATATTCAAGCTCATAAATTGATTAGAAACTATCTTTACCTCATGACAGCCATAGTGTCTGGGGCTGCACCAGGTACAAAGAAAGCACTATTGAGCCGACGATGGTAATACTCCCACAGGATCATAATAGGCTCACTTCTTGGCTCCCACCATTCCGTTACAAGCGTCATCACCAAACGGATAATGACCCTCAACTGCATTTCTGTAACACTGCTGTCCACAGACACACAGGCCTTGAGAACAGCTTCCAGCTGAGGGTAGTTACTCTCTACCTAAATGAATGACACAAGACTAAGACATTAAAGCTGATAACATAAACTGGACTGCAATGTTCACGAAAGTGCCTGGTGGTGGGTTTTGTGGTGATGGTGATACAACTGGGAAAACTCAAAGTTCAGACAGTCAGCAGGATTTTGACCCATTGCCTAATATTGGTTGCTAGAAACTAGTTGGTATGATGAAGTCTGTTCTGACTAGTCAGCTTAAGTCAGCCCTTTATGTTCTGTTCACACCATCAATAGAAGGCATGGCATCTTATGTATCATCTTGTCGATTACAGTCCAAGTCATCAACTGGTGTCTGCTTTCTTTGATTTCATGATCCATACTGTTTGTAACTGCATTCTAAAAATCAGCACTTTCCAAAATGCATTAAATAAAGCTACATGGTGAATGTATATAACAAAAGTAGATCAGCCAATGAGTTAACAAAGAGGAAACTTTCTCCTCAACATATTTAGCACAATATTACTGAGCCCCAAGCAACTCTTTGTGATATTTACCATCAACTTATGATGATTTGTTTCTCAGACAGTTTCCTGGAACTCCTTTCACATAGTACAGTTCTCCAGAACAAAAATATGAATGCTGGCACCATTTACTAGCCTATAACAACCCAATACTCACTCTGTTGCTATGGCACAATACACTGTACTGAGTTACAACATGTTATGAACTTCAATGCAGCAGGTAAGTTACTCAACTACTAAAGAAACTGTGTTTTTTATTAAATCTGACAAACCAACAAATCCTGACCTCAGCCAGGTGAGGCCACACCATTCATGTTGTTACATATTCAAGGTCCAATTTAAGGTTACTGTAATTACTGAATAACACACACCCTACCACTACCAGTTCCAACGTACTGTCCCCCTTCTGTGTAGCCATTCAATTGAGCTACATGAACCAGCAGCCAAAGGCTAAAGCTAAATCGATCTGTACATGCATATGTTTCTGGTAGTCTTAATGCAGAACAGTTGTGGACTGATGTATCATCTGCACTCTTCTTCCCCAGTACAACACCCAAGATTTGGTTCAGGTATGTCCAGAAAGACTGAGGACAACAAAAAGTACAGAAATGTTATTTGTCAGTGTCAGTACTTTATTAAGACAACATTACTTTTGCATGTAAAATAAATCAGGATTTGAATATAAACCTCATCTTCTAATTACTCACTTTTCCGTGTTCTGCTTCATGGATTCTTTCAAAGTATAACTGAAGCATCAGCCACAATTCCCTGACACATGTACAACTGAAAGGAGTCTTCTTCAGTGTTGAATTTAATGGCATCTGAACCAAAGAATAATAATCATCATCAGTACTTGAGATCACAAGTTGTCATCCAGCATTAATGAATTATTACAATAAATTTCTCTGAATGGTTATACCTAACCCAATGCATGCAAATGAAATCTATCACTCACCTGAAGGACCATAATTTTACAGCAAAATTTTCATACATTTCCACATTTTATGTTTTAATCTCTATGCTTACTAGGAACTAAATCAACAGTGGCAACTGCTAAATCTGCGGTACACAAATCATGGACACCATCTCGCTGTGGCAACTAAATTTTATACATTGGCAACTAATATCTGGGGGCCCTCAACATGAAACTTGCATCCTTTCACCCTGTGGCAAAGAGAGTTTTGAGATGGTCCCCAGATTTTTGAAAAAGTATGCATATCCTCGTGCTAAATCATTGCACCTCATTTACAGACATTTTCTCTTCATAAATTTCACAAGCCAAAAATAAATCTCTCAATTCATAGTGGATGTCAAGACTTAATGACCAAAATAATGACCGTCAGTTCCTTTTGTTAAATGAGAAAAATGCCAACCTGACAACTGACTGCAAAGGTAAGATAATACCATATCTAATCAAATGCAAGATGACATTTTTTCATTAAATTTGGAGCTTAAAATACGTGAGTTCATCTTAAATTCATGTATGAAGTGCTGGATGGGAATGCTCTAAACTGGATCATGTGGAGCCAAACCATGGCCTGCATGGATAAATGGTCACGTGAGATATCCATTCTTCTAAAATACTACGCAGAGATGAGTGGTAATTCCTTACCAACATTTCGGGACAACCTACTGGTCCCATCTTCAAGGGTCAAGAAATCCAAACGAAAGAAAACAGCATGACTCAAGTTAACTGACACGGTCTTTTTTGGGACTTGTGCATCATCTAATTTTTTAAAGAAGCATCTAATTTGGTGGACCTCTTAGATTGAGTAATTCTTAATTACTGGGCCTAATGTTTTAAAGAAACACAACATTTTGGAAACCTGCTCTATCTCCATCTTCAGTCAAAGAAGCATCTAATGTGCTGCACCTCTTAGATTGAATAATTCTTATTGTTGGGCACAGGAACTTGTCATGATATGCACCTGATAACAGATGAAGTCCAAGGGCAGAAACAGAAAAATGTCTACTGAAAAATTAAAAATTAACTACAAGGCTCAAAAATAAAACCTGGACCAATCCACAAATTAAAAACCATATAAAGGGTCATGAACTAAGTGTGATCAGACCACAGATATGACATAAAAATCCAGAACACATGTATGTAAATTCTTAACACTATCTGTGGAGAAAATTGTGAATCTTCATGGATTCAAGTAAGTTCATAAACCAAGAAATATAAACGTATTATTTAGTCAGTGAGGATCATAATGGCATGGCAGCACATATCACTGGAAGTGAATGTGCAGGGTTTTAAGAAGCGCAGTATATCCAGTGCAGTGAATGGGACTGATGATGATATGTTGTGGAATGGCAGTGAAGAGGTGTGACTGTGAGGAAGGTGAAGGCATGACTGTGAAGATGGAGATAGAGACACTGATTGATAAAGGTAGATAGAATCTAACATGTTGTGTGTATTAAAGTGTATGAAATTAATAATAAAGTATTTTTTTAGCAGACATTCTATTTTTGCAGAACTTCTTAGATTTGGATAAATTCAAGGGCTGGCTGTTAGGTTTTGCCTCCACTTAAATAGAAAATGAATGGGAAAAGATATTTTAATGAAATAAAAAAGAAATATGCCTACATCAATTATTTTCAAAGCTGCATAATTATTTTTCTACAAAATCACCAAGCACTTCAATACACTTCCAACAATGCTGCACTAGTTTTGAAATCCATCCTTAAAAAAATTGGTGTTTTGTTTTTGAAACCATTTCCTCACTCCAGACTTCACCTCTTCATCAAAGCTGAAGCGCTGGTCCTTCAAGTGTTCCTTTAGTTTTGGGAACAGGTGGAAATCACTTGGAGCCAGATCTGGGCTATATGGTGGATGTGGCAGCATTGAAAAGTCCAGACGTTGAATTGAATCTCTTGTTGCTGCACTTGTGTGAGGCCTGGCGTTGTTGTGTTGAAGAAGTGTTTCATTTCTTATTCCAAACCGTCCAATTCTTCTTTTTAATGCAGTAAGAGTTTTAATGTAATGTTGAGAGTTTATTGTTGTTTCTTTTTCAAGAAAGTCTGCAAGAACAACACATTATGAATTCCAAAAAAGTCAACATGACCTTTCCAGCTGAGGCCTGCGTTTTGAATTTTTTTTGGCTGAGGTGATTCCTTATGGTGGTATTCCACGGACTGCCTTTTGTTCTCAAGGTCATAATGATGGACCCAAGTTTCGTCACCTGTAATGATCTTCTTTAACACGTCCTCACCTTCTTTTTCAAAACGTTCCAGAAGTTCCCGAGAAATGGAAACTCTTCCAGCTTTCATTTCATCAGACAGCATGCACAGTATCCATTTGGCACAAACTTTTCAGAATCCAAGAAAACCAATAATGTGTCCCACTCTCTCCTTAGAAATTCCCAAGGCAACAGCAATTTCCTTTTGTTTGATGTGATGATTTCTGCGGATCAGTTCTTCAACGTGATCTTGATGAAGCTGATCACTTGCAGTCACAGGTCTTCCACTTCGTGTTTTTGTCACTCACATCTGCTTGCCCCAGTTCTCCATCTTTGAACTGCCTTACCCAGCATCTTACCCTACTCACATCAACAAACTGATCACCATAAATGGCTTGCATTCGTCCATGAATTTCAATTGGAGGAACTTTTTCAGCGGTTAAGAATTCAATAACAACACACTCTTTGAACCGAACGTCTGAAAACTATTCCATTTCGCTGCGAACTGGGTGAGGACCGTAAGCATCCGTGTGTTCAAGGTTAAGTATGATGGAAGAGAGATACTATTCGACTACACAGAACCAGTTTTATCCAGATATGTCTAATGTAAATAAAAATATTACAGGAGGCAAAACTTATCAGCCCAACTACGTACATTTTTCCTCAGCACAAGTATGTATTTTTTGAGGGGATAGTCTTAGATTATAGTTGTCTTGCATTCAGGTAGATATGGTAGTTTTTTCTTTGAGCATAACTGCCATAATATTTCTATGACTGGCATTAAACCTGAAATTCACTCTTACTGGAGACATCCTCAGAAGTAAACTGGGCAGAAAAATTAACAATATGTGGGAAAAACTCATTCAGGTTTAAACACCACTTGTTAATCAAACAAGAGACTTCTTTTGGGTTTCTGCATTATGTAGTGGTTACATATTCAGATGTTTTGGAGGAACACACTGCCTCCATCTTCAAGGTGATTGACTGGGTCAAGTGGCAGTTACATATGATGGTTTAAGGGTGTTTAGCCAGTCACAACTACAGTAAACAAGAAGAGGGGGGGCAGAATTGTTCTGACACAACAGGAGTTAACATTTCAAAGAGGTGCCCAGAAATACAGGCCTATCTGGAAACCTCAGCTCCTTCCAGACCGAATCTCAATATGGCATCTTTCAACAAGACAAAACTACTGCATATATAATTAACAGAGAAGCCTCATATTTTCAGATGCCTCAAACATTCCATTTTACAGCAGAAGGATGTAAGGTTAAAAGTTAAACATTTCAGCTCTCACATTCCCAAAAATTTTTTTACCATCACACAGCTTTCACATTTTCCCCCAAATTTTGAAGTTCACAATTATACAGAAAGGCAAGCCAGCATTTTGATGTTAAAAAAGCCCAGCACCAACACATTTCTGAAAATCCATGTGCACTGTTGATCATACACAAACATTACAACTTGAAGGCTGCTGCCAGATAATATCCATGACCATGCTGTTTGTTCTACCACTAGGATTCCTAGTCTACACTTGAAGCCTACCATCTGGACGAATTAAGACAATGTACTCTTACCCTTTCAAATTTACTGATTGCAATCACAATGAGATCTGAGAGAAGGAGCAACATGTGTTCTTCTAGCATATTCCTGTCTACCCGTTTATGCTCATTACCGTTCAGCTGGGAATCATCAAGCGTTATGTACAAACTCTGACACTTCACCAGCTGACGCAATACTGTGAGGTGGTACCAGCGCAAATCCAGATGAGCATGGAACAGATGGTATGAAGCTTGTGGGCACTGGAATATGATGCAGGAGAGACAACAAAACTAAGAACAGATGTAATTGCCTTTAAAATACACATTTTTATGAAAAACTAGAATACATATTTGACCTTCTTCCTATTCTTTAGCAATTCTATTAAGATATTTCAGTGCGAAAGTAACAATGATGAATCTCTTTACATAATCAATGGTGAAGGAGAGTCTACACCGTAACAGTACAAACTGTTATGTCACATGACAAAAATGTGTAAAAATTGTACCCTAGTTTGTATTATAAACATTTTACAAACACCTTCTTGGTAAGCATTTGTCATAAATCTTGATGTTCATTTACTGCAAAACAAATATGTTGTTACAAAGAAAATAACATTACAAAACACCAAATACAAGTCAAAACTTCTTTCACTAACCCTCTGTAAGCAGATTTTATTATCAGAATCAAGGATTATCATGCTTTAAGTTTTTTAATAAGTTGCCACCTAGAATTATGTAGTATTATTATGAGAATGATTATTTGAGCATACTGCAGGCTAAAAAACATGATGAAATCCATGTTCAATGATAGTGAAGCTGACATGGTCTTTCTAACAGCTCCAGACGTAGACAGAACCCTAATAAGGATGTAAAATGGGTTTGGATTCCAAAGTACAGCCATCCTTGTACTCCTCTGAGAAACATTTTCATTACACCTAATCATACAGAAAGCATTAACAGAAACTGTTGTAATTGCAAGAAACTATTTGCAACACATATAATCAGGGACATTAGAATTTTTCAAGACTCATGCATATGGAGTTCTAACAATGAAGACAGTTTATGTGCTGAAATTGTTTGTTTTAAAATATGGCTCTGAAGACATAGTGAAAAAGAGGTCAATAATAAAGTTTCATTGTAATATTTATTGTTTTTGCCTCTATTATCTCACTTATTTCATTTAATCCCGCACTACCCCAGCAAGCAAACAGTGAAGTGTTAACAGCAGATACCTACAGCATCAGCACAGACATTACATTACCTTGTTGCCATGTGAGCTTGCTGAATGCGCAACAATGTAATCTGGCAGGTCCTTGAGGCTACGCAGCAACAGTCTCAGTGAAAAAAGGTTGCCAGAGAGTAACTGTATCAGATTATCCAGCAACCATGCACTATTCTCATCAGCTATAACTCTGTAGAGAAAGAATAAATAGCATCATTTCCAAACTCTTAAATTTTTTAGAACAAATATGATATTCTATTTGTTATTCAAGAAAAACGGTGCTAACTCTGTTCCTGGTCCACCTGCAGTGGCAGTTCATGAGCCCTGTGACAGGAATTCAGCATTACTTCCAAGAAAAACAAGACTTGGCCCACTGGTTCCCTTGAAATGGTTGTTCAGAAGCACTGCACCATGACAGAAACTGCACCACATGACATTACAGTCAAGTCCCTGGAACACTTGTACTGGTAGTTGAGAAGCCCATGGCAAAATATGGAATGACAGCTGAACCCTTCAACAGCCCTGTTCAGCCCCAAGTCCAAACGTGACAGGACTTCACACACAAGTAAAAATGAACTGATCACAGAGGAGACCCTGATGCACTTGCACTGATAAATAAATAGCACTGTTACAGGAATTGCCTAATATCTACATACGCATCTCATGTTAGAGGTGCATGTACCTTTTCATTCAGGCAGAAAAAAAAATCTGTTTTTCCACAGATATGTAACCAAAAAACATCCCTTTCATTTACCCTTCTAGTCTATGATGGACCACTTCAGAGAAACAGGGTGACATCTGTTAAATAATACACTTGTACATAATCACTGGTCTCCTGTATTTGCTTCATAGTTTAACAATGCTACATCAACTGCTCAGTTTATGTGCCTATTTAAACCACAGATTAATGCTTACCTTGCAACATAACAGCGAGTGTATGCCATAAGCTCACAGATATGCTTCCTGAGTTGCATATAGTATTCAACATCAGACTGGAAGGACGTTGAAATATTAGTGGGTAAGTAAGAATTCAGTTTGGACGCTGAATCCAAGAGCATGAAATCTTTCCTGAAAGGAGTGAGGAAAAAAAAAAGCCAGTGACATAGTAACTTCAGACTCAAACTCTGTCACATCTCCTCCATTTGCATGGGCTCACAAACTGTCTTAAAGAACGTCTTTGTAACTTGAACTTTCAGCATATTTTATGAACTGAGGCTCTTAGAAAGCCTGCCCACACTGCATAATATGCACTACATTCACATTACTGTCATGATAGGAGTGACTCCAACAAGTTATAGTTCACCAAACTCATACCATGAGAATTCCAAACATTCCTGTAAAATAAATTTATATAATAATCTAGCTCATAAAATTCTACAGATTTAGAACCAAGAACAAAATTCTTTTATTAATTTCATACGTGCCTACAGGACCATTCCATCCTCATTAGTTTACACACCTTGCCATCTGAAACAGCAACTTCGACTGGAACAGCAATGCTGAGTCCAGATCAAAATTTCTGCCAAACAGAATAAGTGGATTCCTCAATCTTTTCCAAACGCCAGCATAGTCTGCAGCAATATTCATTTCTCCATTCATGACAAAACCATCTGGGTGAAGTCTCATGTCCCTCTGACTTCCTTCTCCTCCGCATGTGAACCAGTGAAACTGGATATGGTTGCCTACAATTTTGCACAACAAAGACTGAATAACTCATAAATTAACCTTGAAAATATACAACAATTTTATCATCAGTAACTACAGATCAGCTCAGGACAGGGACAGGTGGCAGGAACTTGTGAATGCATTAATGAACCTTTGGGTTCCATAACATGCAGGGAATTTCTTGACTAGCTGAAAACTGGTTAGCTTCTCAAGTACTCTGCTCCAAGCAGTAGGCCTAAGTAAGTAAGAAAGTAACTATAGATCACAGTACCAAAATCATGAAATAATACCGACTTCAAATTATTTAACATACATGAGCCAATTCAGTCAAAGTGAACCTCAGAAGCCTGAGTAACGAAACATGTCACTTTGTAACATCCATCATGGAGACAAAACTCCGTTGTTGACGTATGCAGTTATGTCCTATTTAAAGATAAATGCTGACTACATGGTTATTTCCTTTCAAGTGCACCAAACAAGCTGCAGCTGTCTGTTTTCCAATTCAGTTCATTTACACATGATCATCTGCTCACCTTATTCAGTGTTATATGATCACCAACTGATATTGTGTTAAAAAATTAAGAGTAAAACTGATAACAGCTGCTCTCCACGTTCCCTGAAAATCAAGGTAGCAGGACCCTCCAACATGTTGGTATTTATGATGCTAACTGTAATTTATTCCTCATCCCAGCTGGCACACAAATGCCCTGTCAAGTGCTTAACACAACCACCCACATTAGATCCCCAACCGCATAGTTTTTTCAATGTATAATATACCCTACCTTCCTGTATGAATACATCTTTTACACAGCTTGACCCTGAAGATGAAGGCACTACAGTCCTAAAAATATTAGGAACTACTTACCCAGAAACAGAGGGTAACACCCCAGAATTCTTGAATATTAAGGAACACTGGTATGAGATCCTCAAATTTTTCATGACTTAAATCAATTTTCAAAAAAATCAACAAATTCTGCCACATACAAAGAAGCAAGATGTGTAGTTTTAATTAGACACATCCCCCTGTATTCTGTGAAGTCCAAATTGTAAATCTCCACTGTGCTACAGTGTGGCTATGGTGAGAAACTGTCTGGTTTCACACACTGGAATATAAGGGGGTTATGTGGATTATATGAAAGCCAGATCTTTCCACCACTGAAATTGTGTACAAATGTTACAGAAACTGGAAGAGGCTGTACAACAAGACTGTGATTTTTCAGTTTAAATTGATATAAAGCATACAACCTTGCAATAAACAGTATATCTAATCTCAATACTTCTACACTGTCCACAAATTTACTTCAATTGATAAATATTGAGGCCTAAAAGGATAAATCCGATAAAGTGCCTGGAATACAGAAGAGCCTTATACACCAAACTGTCAAAACAAACACAACAGCAAGATGTAGAACAAGAATGGGAGCAGAATAGGATGCAATTACAGAAGCAGCAAATGAAGTAATCCAAAAGCAAGATAACAAACAGAGGAGTGAATGGTGGGACAAGGACTGCCAGCTGGCAATTAAGAGTAAGAATGATGCGAGAAGAAAGTGGTTACAGCATAAAACCAGAGCAAGTACTGAATGGTATCATAAGAAAAGAAATGAAGCAAATAGAATGAGTGCACTAAAGAAAAAAGAATGGATAAATGAGACAATTAGACAAATAGAAGAACACCACAAGAAGAACGAACCAAGGAAATTCTTTAGTGAGATTAAAAAACTTAAACAGCAGAATATAAGACCTCCGTTTATGTGTAAAGATGAAAACAGCACTGTCATCACTCAAACGAATCAAATCTTAAATAGATGGAAGGATTACTTCAGGACAATCCTGAACCTAGATACAGATAACTCCTTTAGTAACCATAGGGTACAGCCAATAACAAGTGATAACCAGACCGAAGTAGAAATACAACCTCTGTCTTACAATGAGATATGTTCAATAATTAATAAACTGAAAAGTAACAAGGCAGGAGGCACCAATAATACAATTCCTGAATTAGTTAAACAGGGTGGTAGAACTCTGAAACAAAGGTTATATAAACTTATACTAACGATTTGGGAAAAAGAACAATTGCCCAACCAATGGAAGGAAGGAATAATCTGCCCAATGTATAAGAAGGGGGATAGACTGGACTGCACGAATTATAGACCTATAACATTGTTAAATGTTGCATATAAAATATTTGCAATAATTCTGAATCAGAGGCTGGTAGATATTATAGAAACCGAGTTAGGTGACTACCAGGCAGGATTCAGACCTAACAGGTCTAAAATTGACAACATTTTTATGATAAGGCAAATTACTGAAAAATGCTATGAATACAATATTGATATTAATAATATATTTATAGACCACACACATGCCTTTGACTCAATTAAAAGGAATAAAATATTACATTCCTTAATCCAGCATAAAATCCCCCCCCAGATTAACAAGGCTAGTTAAGCTTACACTTGAAAACACCACAGCAAAGGTAAAAGTAAACATCTTATACACATCGGAGTTCAGAATAGAGAGCGGAGTAAAACAAGGGGACCCGCTTTCTCCTACTTTATTCAGTCTGGTAATCGACACAATATTAAAGAAACTGGACATAAGAGGCAATATTTCCACACAACTTAGACAACTTATGGCTTATGCAGATGATATATTGATAACAGCACGTAAAAAACAGTCACTAATGGATACATTCCAATTATTAACAAATAATTCACTGGAAGTCGGATTAACAATAAACAAGAAGAAAACAAAATATATAAAGTGTTCCAAAAAAGACATCAAGATAGAGAACTTAAATATGAGAAGCTCATATATAGAGCAGGTTAAACAATATAAATATTTAGGGTCCATTATAAATGACACCAATTCTATTCAAGAAGAGGTTAAGGAAAGAATAGCTCTTGGTATAAAGGCATATTATGCAAATCTAAAGTTCTTCAAAAGCAGATTCGTCACTAAAGGTTCAAAATTAAAATTATTTAGAACAGTAATAAGACCAATAGTGACCTGCGCATCAGAAACATGGGTGCTGAAAGAAAATATAATTCAGAAACTGCAAGTCTTTGAGAGGAAAATCTTAACAGGAATATCTGGACCTATGAAAGAAAATCAAACATGGAGGATTAAAAACAATGAAGAACTGGACAAACTGATACAGCATGAAAATATAGTCAACTACATCAAAGCCAAGAGACTAAGCTGGTTGGCCATACACAAAGAATGTATGAAGCCAGGGCAACTAAGACGATATTTAAATGGAATCCCTTAACCACGAGACCAAGAGGAAGACCCAAATATACATGGGAGGACAACATCATACAGGACCTTGATCAAATGTAGATCAAAAATTGGTTAACCTGTGTCCAGATAGAGCAAAGTGGAAGGGTGTCGTTCAGAAGGCCAAAACCTTCAATTAAGGGAGGTTCAGCGCCTGAAGAAGAAGAAAAGGATAAATACCCAACAATTCTTGGATGCTGATTTATGTAACATTGAATGTCTACTCTACATGGTACTGTAAATGGTTCTTATATTACGTTCTCACATGCACGTTAAGCACTGGTACTGGCGTTTCGTACGTGAAATAACTTTAAACAGCTTTTTGCGTCATGTCATATTGTCTATAAACAGACTGTACACCTGTATATATTTAAACTGTGTCAAGTGGTTATGTAAGTTTTTAAGTGGAAGATGTTTTGCACTTCCACCTGTGGAATGTAAATAGACTTCATTCTATCGTCTTCTACTCTATTCTACTTTACACTTACCAGTTCCAGGGCTCACATTTCCTCTTGTAACATCTTGCAATATCGATGGCGAGGTAATACACGTGTTATCATCTGCCATTACGTAGTTCGACAATCGTCACTCAGTCTGCTTGCAAGCAAACCATACTATATAAATATCACTTTGCTTATACTCTGTCATTTATACTAATCTGAAATCCATCAATTTCACATGCTCACGACACAGCACAAATCATTCCGATTCACCTTGCTCACGACTCCCGCCATTTCAACGTCACATATTGCCCATGCAGAATCGGCACAGCTAACCAATTTCCCTTCTAGAACAGAACTTCCCTGAATGAAAGTTACGAGCACAGATGTAATGTAATTTATTTGCGTTCTATAAATCCAAATTAAGATACAATCCTGAGGATATAGACATTGTCTCTTACGTACTAATATAATATACATAGAGTTGGAATAATCGCAGCTATAAATAAAGTACAGAATTTAGGTACCCTAAAATAATTACAATTAAGATGTGTGTTGTTATCAGTATTGTGTATTAACAGGTTTAAAATAATGTATCAGTGAATCAACCTCTTAAGGTTTATATTCTTCTGTTTTCCTTATATTCATAATATTCATTCATTGAGTAAAAAGAATGATGATATAAGAACCTCTTCAATGTGGATTTAAAATATTTATGATAATTAGTCAAAGCTTTAATAAAATGAGGAAGGTGGTTAAAAACTTTTATACCTGATATATAAGCTCCTTTATTGAATTTTGATAAGTTAGCTATTGGAAGATGTAAATTATTGTTATTCCTAGTTTTATATTTATGAATTTCATTATTTGTATCAAATAGGTTTTTATTATTAATTGTGTATAAA
>Ga0209755_10003531_pt1 | contig 19505 bp, 11 predicted proteins | sample TergutCo191P1_FD_187301 | JGI IMG/M metagenome (GOLD analysis project Ga0209755, IMG submission 187301) | Cornitermes sp. P1 segment gut microbial communities from Petit-Saut dam, French Guiana - Co191P1 (SPAdes) (version 2) | ecosystem: Host-associated > Arthropoda: Insects > Digestive system...
TCATGTTACATCTTGTTATTACATTGCAAAAATGTCACCTGTTGTTTCTCAAAAAGAACAAAAATCTGCCTGTTGCTGTGTTCCATACTTGGCTGAGTATACTGAAACATTGGGCTGAGGATTCTCATTGAAACACCTGAGATAATTTAAACCAAAATGGTGATGGTGTAATTTGCTAGCGGAGTGCCCTAATGCTGCATGTAGCTGCAATCAGTATGGTGTGGTCACTGCTAGGCTCACCTTGGAATGGTAGGGCAGTGTTGGTACAGCATGCACAGTGCTTCCTCTCTTACCAACTTACTTCTTCACTGCTGTGCCAACAGCTAGCAAGTAATCTGCTCACTGCTGTACCTGCCAATAACTTGAAGATAAGAGTCACAAATTCTATTGCATCACACGGTGTGGTGTCTCACTGACATTTTCTGTTGGTTCATGTTGTTCAGGTTGCCACTGATCGTCTTGTACTGGAAGATGAGGTTGAGGCTTCAACAGGCAAGGATAGCGCATTGTCTGGCAACCTAGAATTTCCTATGCAGAGGTCTCTGGAAGAGAGATACTTAGAAGTCATGAAGCAGTTGCAGTTTGGTATGTGTACTTACTTATGTGTACAGTGTGTTGGTGTTAACTAAAACTGTATCTGACAAGTGGCAAATTATTCCATTCTGCCTTATGTTCTACATGATTTGTATTACCCAGTTGAACTTACAATACCACGTTGTTCAGGAATGATAAATGAAGTTAACATTTCTTCGGACTCATGAATGTGTTTTATTCCCTACTCCCATTCATCCGCATAAATTGAATTTAATGTTCCACTATGTAATTTAAAGAGGAGGTATCACATACATTGTTTTTTTAATGTTACTAGTTGCATGCCCCCCGTACTTCTGTGCAAAATTGATTTTGGGCTTTTCTTTCTCCTAGACATTTTTATTTTTTTGTTTTTCCATGTTATAGTGCTAGGTAGGACACTAATGGTATTGCTTATGATAACAGCACATTATGAAATGTTCCATAGTAGCTCAGCCTGTTAAGTTCTTGTGAACATGGTAATGAACGTAAGAAATTCCATAAAGTGATCACGATCTGTATTCATATACCCTGCTGTTAATCTGGCACATTGTAATCTGTAACACTATATAAAAATGCTTGAGCTTGTTTTGTTCTGTTTATTTAGTAATACTTCTTTTAACCTGCATGGGGCATGCAGTGGCACAGTTGGTTGAGGGACTGCACTACAAGCTAGAAGGTCTTGATTTTGATTCCCAATTGTTTCATTGGAATTTTTATTTGCATAATTTTTCCGGTCGCACTGTGGCCCTGGCACAGACTCATCCTGTAACTGACAAAAGTACCAGGAATATTTCCTGGGGGGTAGAAGTGGCCGGTGCGTATGGCTGACAACCTTGCTACCTTCATGTAACGTTTGTCTTGAAATCTGGGAGACTCAACCTTTTGGGAATCTCAGGGTCTGTCCAGGCCTGGACAGGGGTTGCTTTACTTTCATATTGTAACTGCCAGTGGACTGTGGGTGTGGAAGTATGGAAGGTAGCGACTTAAACAGCATGGCCTTTTACAAATTGCTGTATTCAGAGTGTAGGTGTAATTGTTGACATTTGAGAGTTCCAATTCACTTGTGCTTTTTTAGTCCTTAAATTCTTTGTCATTGAATCCAAACACATGCATGCACATGTGTCAGTTATGTATGTATATACCTAAACTTTTGGAGTTTTGTATTTTTTTGCTGCCATGCAGCAGTTATTCTTTTTATGAAATATGTTCAGTAAACAAGATTCCCTACATTATAAAAATTAGGAGCAAAGTCCTTGCAAAGTTAAGTGCAGCTCATTTATTCCACTGAAGTATCATTATTTTTCACCATATTCTGTTAGCACATTGATGTATTTGTTCCATTTTGCACTAGTTTAAAAATTCTGTTGCAATAGAAACAGAATTCATGTGTTCACAGCTGTTGACGAACAGCCATAGTCGCTTCACCATTGCTGTGGGATATGTTACCTCAGTAGCCCAAATAGTAAGGTGAATCGTCAAGAAGTGTACATTGAAACTGCTGTAACAACCTGTGTGCATTGTGCAGGGTATATTGTTACAATGACATGTGAGATGCTGAAGGATGACACCTTGCAACAGGTGATTCGTTTGACATGGTGCGGTCCACTGTCTTGCTGTTTGGATGGACAGATAGCAGATCTTACCATAAAAGACATGATGTTATAAGACACCGAGATGATCTTATAGGTTGTTCCACTGCATATGAGAATAACTTTGCACCCACTTTTTGGAGGAATGTCAGAACAAACTTGTTATTGTGCGCACAGTCGAGGAACACCAGTAGTGGACTCTGAAAGCATGCATGTTACAGAATGTTGCATACAGACTCACACTTGGGCAAGTTCTTTAGAATTGTCATTCCTGTCCTAGAAGTAGCGTGTGTCCATAATAATGTGAAGTTGTCCCTGTGTGTACCATGCAGGTGTGTAGGGGGTGTGGATGTTAACTTCCCCCTTCTTAACCTCTGCACTAGATGGAGGTGAATGGTCAGCTTCTTGCCCTGGTCACATAACTTGTGGAGAAAGAACCCCTGGGTGGGCCAAACAGCTAGTCGGGGCATTTTTGGAGAAGAGGAAAATTTCTTGTCTCTTCCAGGAATCAAACCCCTGATTATCCAGCCCATAGCTTCATCACTATTCCAGTTGTGATATGCTGACCCCCCCCTGGTGTCTAATAAAACACGGTGCTTCTTTGAAAATGGTGAACTTTTATTTTGTTTGGTAAGGTAATGCACTGTTGTTTCTTTCTAGATACATACGAGATGATAACTGAATACAGTGAAGGTGGGTACCAGTTTGTTGTGTCATATCACTTCGAGTCAAATATGCGTGCAGCAGGTGAAAGGAGTCACCCATCAAGAGTGAAGAGGCTGGCACAGGAGGCAGTTACACTCTCGACATCTCTGCCTTTGTCCTATAGCAGTTCTGTGTTTGTTCGCTGTGATACTGACCGTCTTGATATAATGAAGGTGAGACACTTGTTGTTTGTTACCATTATCACTGCATCACTGACCCTTAAAATCCAGGGACATAGAAATTTAAAATGTTACTCCTGGGCTGGTGGCAACACTTCAGTTTGGCGTAGTGGTATTGGTATTGACAAAAGGATGCTTGTCCTGGGGGCTGCATGCCTGTACCTTGCAGATCATGCAGGTTTTGTATTTGTCCACTTCTGTTTATTTCATTCCACCATGAAGTCCTTTCATCTGTAAGATCTGAGGTTCTCACATTGGTGTTGTTCAAGAGTCAAGTATTTTTAGCTGTGGTGCTGTGTCATTGGGTGAGCAGTTCCAGACATTTTGAAGGATTGTAGTGCCTTCATCCTCTGAGTCTGAACAGTTGAAGAAGTTGTGTAGTGCTTGATGGTCAAGATGAAGGCACAACAGTCCTTTGAAATGTTGGGAACCACTCACTGAATGACACAATGCTACATCCCAGAGTACTTAATTCTTCCAGCATTTTGTTTTTCATCTTTAAGTTGCAGTTTCAGTAATGGGTTGGCTAACATCTGAGCCTCTGCACAGATGTCTTTGCCAGATTTTCTTCCAGTAGTACTATAAAGGTTATTGTTCAGTAAGTTGTCAGTTGCCAGAGTAAGAGCTACATTGGTATTGCAATAAGAGACTGTTGGAAACACTGCTGTGCTGTGTAAAGTTTTATGAGGCAATATATTGCTGAGTACAGTAGCATTTCTTGAATTTAGAATTGCAGTTGTCTTGAGGTATTGTCTGTATGGTGTTCCAAGTTTAATTTTACTCTGAAATTACAATACACATTTAATTCCATCACTATCATTTTGTAGTTATGCCACTTCTTATGTTTAAGAACCTGACCTACTTTAACTTTTTTTTTATGTGAGGTCATGAATGTTTTTGGAATCAGAGGGTTGCAAATTGCAGTCAGGGTTAAGAATCATTGAGTTTAGGAAACAAGTTACACTTGGCACATACTTTTAGTACAGTGTTAATAAGCATTCAGAAATGAACAGCATTTTTTGGCTTAATGACAGCTGTCTTCTGGTCTGTCACCCAATAACATATAGCAAAAGTTTATTGTCGCACATAATGCGAACAAAATATCCGATTTTTCAGTACTTTTACAAAACTGTATGTGTTATGTGTGATGAACTTTCTGTGTATCTTTTTGTGCAAGAAACCTGAAGATTGCTTTAATTTAATAAGCTAAAACATATTGACTATTTCTGTTTGTAATAGAGCAGTAAAAAGGTGTGTCAACTGAAACTTATTCCTGTAATAATGTAATATGCGCAGAGAATATTATGCACAAATATTTTGAATTTAAATTTTGTTGCATATCCAAACATTGTATAAGAGTTTGATGGATCAATGGAATTTATTTGTGTGTGTGTGTGTGTGTGTGTGTGTGCGTGTGTGTGCGTGCATGCATGCATGCACAGGTGTGCCTTCATGCATGTGGGTGCGTGTGAGCATGTGTGTTTACATCTTCCTTAACTGAGGCCTAAAATGAGCTTTGCACCAGAGAAACTGTATATGAAAACAAAATTCACAATGCATTGTTGTACATAAAATGGTGGCTGTCACTAAAAATGAAGGTAATCTTGCACTTTTGATAACAAAACAAAACTGAATTTTACTTTGTACACTCAGTTGAACAAAAATCCATTGGCCTGAAATTTTCTAAGTCCCGAACCGGAAGTGAAGTGCGGTACGGTTGCCATCATAATTCAAGTAGTTTTACTTTCCCCATGTTTACACATTCATGGCATTTCTCTGTCTTCCATTCATTACAGTCAATCACACCTCATATATATTAACTGAAGACAACAATACTTTTGCTTAATTTGAAATGGAAATGTTAATTAAACTTCATTAACTTTCCCAGGCATGAGGCCAGCTAGCTGTGCTGCTAGGGATGGATGAGACGACCAGACCGTTCTGTTCTTACAGTCAGCGGGCGTAGCCCAGGCAGTTGAACGCGTGCTAGCAGTAGCCGTCAGAAACAAACTATGTTGGTTCGAGTCCTACTATTGGCATATTTCTCTGTGTAGCCCAGGCAGTTGAACACATGCTAGCAGTAGCCTTCGGAAACATACTGTGTTGGTTTGAGTCCCACTATCGGCATATTTCTTTATATAGACCAGGCAGTTGAATGTGTGCTAGCAGTAGCCTTCAGAAACAAACTATGTTGGTTTGAGTCCCACTGTCGACATATTTCTTTATGCATCCGTACGATTGAAAACATTAACCGAAGGGAATTGTTGATTGTGCAAGTATGATAGGTGTTCTTAGGACCCAGGGTGGTTTTGGTTTTGGTTTTGGTTTCTTGCCTTGTTTCAGGTGTGGGGTGGGGGAGTGAAATACTGTTTGAAAATATGCAGCTCTAATTTCAGCTTTCAAAACAAGTTCATAATTTTTCTTTCATGTGGCCTTTTAGTAAACAATAACACATTTTAAAAATTGTGCATATTTAGAAGTCTGACTGGCTACAGATGATGGTGGTTATGAAAACCGAAATGTGTATGTTTTCCTAATAGTAAAATCAAAGGCAGTGAAGAGCTGCACTCATTAAATTAAGTCAGGTTTCTTTCAATTTTCTGCCAAATGAAGGGAATGTCTTCCACAACTGCTTTATGGTAATTCACAATTTTGGAACCGTGGGCAAAAACAGGATTTCTGCTGCTGGTCATGGTTGAAAAAGGAGGGTAGGGAATTACCAAAAGCTGAAAACTGACCTGGCTGTGACAATAGAGTCACTAACCCTGGGTTGAGTGGAGGCCGAATCCCTCTACAAGACAAATACTGTCATAAAAGTGAAAGTGCCATTATTCGCTGTGTGTCAGCACTGGTTTAAGCTATAGGTTCTTCATTCTCATCATGATGGCGCACCATGACAGGTCTATACGCGAATGTGTCATTGCTCTTGCTGAGAAGGGAGGGTTGTCTGCCAACACTGTGGGGGAGCTCTTCAGTGTTCCCATGTTTACTGCAAGGGAATGGCTACGGAAATACTGGTGGGATGGGCAAGTTGGAAGGCGCAAGGGAACTGGGTTATGATGTGTTTCCAACCCAGCTCAGGATGCTGCATTAGTAGCCAAAGCTGAGAGAAACCCTTTCTTCAGTACAAGGGATCTTAAAGTTGCTACTGGCTTTCCTAGGCAAAAAAACATTATTTTGAGACTCAAGGCAGCAGGTCTCAGGGCACGGCATGCTGCGGTGAAGGAGCTTCTCACTGATGAACGTAAACTATACTGTTTAGTGTTTGCTGAGAGCAATGTAGATCGCAAGTGGGATAGAGTCATATTCACTGATAAATCTATATTTACCTCAGCAAATGATGGGCCAGTTTTAGTTTACAGACCTCAAGGACAACGCTACAACCCGCAGTATATGCCTACCTGCAAATGCAGGGGTCGTGTGTCTGTAAACTGTTGGGGCTGGATCTCCCATGAAGGGGGTGGAATTCTCCATTGTATAGAAGGTCACCTGGACGGCCTGCAGTATCAGCACATTTTGCGGAACATAATGGTGTCCTCTGTACGGATACTTTATCCCAAAGGTATAATCCATTTACAGCAGGACCACTCCTCCATTCATGATTCTTGTGTGGTTCAAGAATGGCTATCACGGCAGGCCGACGTCGAACTCCTTGATTGGCCACTGCAAGCGCCTGATATGAACCCCATCGAGAATATGTGGAGTGAGGTGAAAAGGACAATGCAGGAAACCTGGCCTGTCCTGCCTCCCAGAAATAGTGATGAGCTATGGGCCCTTGTGTTAGACGCGTGGGATGAAGCTGGTTCGTCTACGCCTTACATTCAATCACTGATTGAGTCCATGACAGGACGAATGAAGTCAGTGGTTGAAGCAGAAGGGATCTGAACTTCTTATTAAAGAAGTAAATTTCTGAAAACAACCCTTTTAAGGGCTAAAGTATTAATTTTCATTTTCTATGAGTAGGTGCGATACTTTGCCGGTCCCAGTGACCAGGCGGTTTATGGCCCCTCACCTGCTGAAATTGTGGGTTCTAATCCCACATGGGGCATGGATGTCTGTCTTTTGTGAGTATTGTGTGTTCAGAAGGCTACTGCTAGCATGCGTTTAACTGCCTGGGCTACACAGAGAAATATGCCGATAGTGGGACTTGAACCAACATAGTTTAACTGCCTGGGCTACACAGAGAAATATGCCAATAGTGGGACTTGAACCAATATAGTTTAACTGCCTGGGCTACACAGAGAAATATGCCGATAGTGGGACTTGAACCAACATAGTTTGTTTCCAAAGGCTACTGCTAGCATGTGTTCAACTGCCTGGACTATGCCTGCTGACTGTAAGAACGGAACGGTCCGGTCGCCTCATCCATCCCTAGCAGCACAGCTAGCTGGCCTCACTCCTGGGAAAGTTAATGAAGTTTAATTAATATTTTCATTTCAAATTAAGCAAATGTATTGTTGTCTTCAGTTAATATATATGCAATGTGATTGATTGTAATGAATGGAAGACAGAGAAATGCCAAGAATGCGCAAATATGGGGAAAGTAAAATGACTCGAATTATGATTGCACCGCACTTCACTTCCGGTTCGGGACTTAGAAAATTTCAGGCGGATTGGATTTTTGTTCGACTGAGTGTACAGTAAGACCCAGAGTTTATGTTCCTCATTTTGTGTTTTCCATTATTTTGTGTGCGTTTTGTATGGCCCCTTGCAAATGCTTATAAAACCTGCTTCTCAGATTTTTCACTTTCTTGGATTTTACAACATGTGAATGGTCTGCACAAAAATGTAAAATTGGGGTTTTACTCTGTTTATTTGAGAGGGTGTAGAGGGTGGAACATGAAGCACTGAAAGAAGAACACTCATGCATTCATAGTGAGTAAATCACTTGGAAAGTAATGATTTAGCACCTGGGATGGACAGTGGAAAAAAATATTGAAATGAGTTCTGATTAGCTAAGATTGTATAGCGTCACGTGGGAGACCTAGGCATAGATGGGAGGACAGTATTAAGATGGATCTTCAGGAAGTGGGATTTGGGGGATGGACTGGATCAAGCTGGCTCAGGATAGGGGCAGGTGGCCGCACTTGTGAGTGTGGTAATGATCTTCGGGTTCCATAAAATTTGCGGAATTTCTTGACTAGCTGAGAACTGATTGGCTTCTCAAGAAGGACTCTTGTCCATGGGGTAAGTAAGTAAGGAAGATTATATAGCCATGGTGCTAGAAGAATAAATGACTATGTAGCATTTGTGGAATGGCAGTGACAGAGGAAAACAGGTGTTTGTGCAGCAGACCTTTTCTAGTGCCACTGTGTCTACCACATATCCCACACTGACTGGACTGGGTTTGAATCCAGACCTGCATGACAAGATGTCTGTGACTAACCATCTGAGTCATGGCACAGGTGTTACTACCTGATTTTGTCAATTTCCTGTGTGGGATTAATATGTTTGACTAATATATTCCATCAATATGAACCATTCACAAGATTACACCCTAACATTTCCTCTACTCAACAACGTCCCTGTCTGAAGTCTTTGCCCTTCTGTCATGACAGTGGCAGGTAGTCACATGCAGTTCTGTAGTTGTTGCTGTTGTGGCATACAGACTCTGTGATGGACTGTTGGTGGTACTGCTGAATGTGAAACTGCACCCATCATTGCTTCTTGGTGCAAGGAAACAAAATTAAATTGGCAGAGCCGAGGTTTGCAGAGTAAGGAGGATATGAAATGATTTCCTGTTGCAAACATGCAGCAAATTTGGGATATCATTATGGCAATAACATGTCACGTTGTCCTTAGGCAAGACCATGCCACATTGCACCAGCTGTAGTTGTTTGTCATATCGGACATTACCATGCACTTGTTTAGTATAATAAGCACCTGAGGTGGAACTGCTTGCGTCCAGAACAAAGCCTTCCGAGTGCCTTGTGTCTTTCAAGATACCTCCACAGCGACATCAGTGAGCCATTCTGAGTTTTAATGCTTCCATTCAGGATTATAAGAGTGCATCCATGACTCATGAATTGTCAAAATGCAGGAAAAGAGAATGCTTGTTTCTCTGTTCTCACTGATTGGAAATGCGAAGCGGATAGCAGCACACATCTTACATACTTATTGTCATTCAGCATGTGTGGAATGCACTTTGTATAGGCCTTTCTCTTCCTTAGGTGCTTAGTGAGAACACTAAATACACTTACTGTGTGTATTTCCATGCATTTGCAGTTGCTGCACTACCAGGAGAATTTTTTGCATCTTCACAGCCATCGTGAATAGCATTCATCCTCCACTGACCAATGTCATGCAGTGGGACACGTGGTGCACCCACCTTGTCATTGAAGAGACCATGACTGTAGTTGCATTTTCTCAAGCAAAGTGTGAAACTGTGTCACAGTGTGAATGCCCATTTGTGAGAAACTGTCACTGTCAATCTATTGCTGAGCCACAAAACAGCCTTTTCTTTCCAGTTCCAAAGTTCAGCGGTGTTGTCGCACAGTGCTGCGTGCTGTTCCCAATATCAGTTGTCAAGTGTCACAACCATACAGCAAATTTGGAAATAAGACAGTAGAAGCATAGAGCTTGAGTATGAACAACTTGTCTGTGGATCAAGTCCATCTTATTGGTGTCATTAACATTATTTTTCTTTCTTAGGTGTTGATAACTGGACCTGCTGAAACTCCATATGCCAATGGATGCTTTGAATTTGATGTGTACTTCCCACCTGACTACCCAAATTCTCCGATGCTTATCAACTTGGAGACCACGGGTCATCACACTATCAGGTTCAATCCAAACCTCTACAATGATGGCAAAGTGTGCTTAAGTGTGCTCAACACATGGCATGGACGACCAGAAGAAAAATGGAACACCCAAACTTCAAGCTTCTTGCAGGTATGTATTTTGTTTGTACCGGTAGCATTGATTAAAAATGTGGATGTCTTAAACAGTGGGTGAATATATGTACAACAGGAGACAAGCTGTAGCATATGCAGTTTGTTAACCTACAGGAAACAAATTGTTGCATACATATTTTTTACCCTACTGGAAAACCTGTGAACTTTTCATTATGGTGTTTGTGCTAAAATAATTATGTTGTGGCACACTTCAAATCAATGTAAATGTGCAAATTGCCTTCAGTATTAAGCAGAAGTACATCCACAAGTTAACTTCATTTTGTGTGCAGAAGGTCAAGATATCTCCTTTGTGCAGTAAATAATTTCTTTCAGCAAGAAGTTTTCACTATGTAGTAGTTCTTTAACCGTGTAATTTAGGTATTCAGGATGGGTGTAGGAATACATCTTGGCATCTGCTGCTTGAGGTCATTAAATGTCAGTTCTATGTCCAAGTAGCATTTATTTAAAAATTGGAAATTAATATTTATGTGAAATGTGTAAGAGTATGTAAAGTGGTAGGAGTACAGTGTATGTTGTATGAAAGACATGCAATGTGAATAATATACCTGTATGGCACCAGGCCTGCATCTCAGAAAATGACAAGGCGTTGGTGCAGAATTCAGATGTGTACATGGTGAAAGAACAGCATACATGTATGACACATGACACAAAAAACCTACATCAAGAAAATTAACATGGAAAACAGAACCAGACCAGTTGCAATGGAAATCACATTTCTACAACACCTATAGCAAATTTTAAATATGTGGCAACCATCCTGGAAGATTAGTATCAACCTCAAGTTGTACTTAGACTGTAAACTTTATGGTTATAGTACATTATTTGACTGAAATTTGAGTACTTACATTGGACATACATTCCTGCCCCTTACTGTCACTGAACTTTTTGTGATTACCACTGACCTAACCAGATGGGTGTAGGCCAGTAAGATTGTAACAGGCTTTCACCACAACAATTCAGTTATCCTTTTATTCTAGGTCCTGGTCTCCATACAGTCACTAATCTTAGTTCCAGAGCCATATTTTAATGAACCAGGCTATGAGCGATCCAGGGGAACTCCTTCTGGTAACCAAAGTTCACGAGAATACAATTCCAATATTTGTCAGGCCACAGTTAAGTGGGCTATGCTGGAGCAAGTTCGCAACCCATGCCCATGTTTCAGAGAGGTATGTATGCTAGTGTGGTTGACAAGGTATTTAGTGAAGACTGGAGGTCTGATGTTATTGACAGAGTGAGTGGTTTTGCTCTCATGCATAAGATCTTGACCCTACAGTGATGCTGTGGTTTAAATTCCAACTACTGCCCAGATTGGAGGAGTGTTAAATTTAAGGTATCCTAAAATGCACTGACTCAGTAGAGTGTATTGAGAATGGCATCACTGAATGGTTACATTGCAATGAAAGGGGTCCTTATATGGACAGTGCATTATTTATTGGGATGTCTTTTTCATATCTTTCAGCACCCCAACGCTGCATTAAACCTTGAGTAAATTTAGTCTCTTTAGACCATATAATGAGTCAATTTGCCTTTTATGCATATTTAATTGTCTTGTACATAGAGGAAAGTTTACTCAATTGTGATGGTTTGACATTTTAATAGTTTGTTATTATGACTGTAGACAGTAAAGGTATACTTGCCACTGTACATGCCATGAATGCACATATGAGGAGTGGAGGTATAAATCCATTCTTTCCTAAAATTTGTACTAGATGGAGGTGAGTGATCATCTTCATGCTGTGCCTACTCTTCTCCTGTAGTAAGAGCTTCTAGTGCTTATCAAATTGGAGGATGGGTGGGCCCCAGAACACAAAACCTCACATCTTCTAGCCCATGGTGTAGTCACTCTATTGATTGAGCTATCCCAGGTCGATGCTGCAGCTGTGGATTGGATACATGTATTGATTGTTGATGGACTGGTGTGAATTAGGTAATGTAGTAATTGTGTCATGCAGGTCATTCACACACATTTCTGGATGAAGCGTCAAGAAATTGTAGCTCAGATAGAGGGCTGGATCTTGGACATGGAAACACAGTCTGGAGACAGGCGCACTGGAAGAACCATATCTCTGAATGCAATGGCTCTCAAGGTACAGTTTATTTCATGTTTATACTCTCACTACATCAGTTTAGATAAGGTGCTTTGTATGAGGGACATTCAGTAAGCTAGGTTCTTTGAGCCATAAAGATTCATTAAGACATTATTACAGCATTAAATGTAGGAAACCTGACATATTGAATACCCCATGTCTTATTATGTCCTAATTTGACTGGAATCAGTTCATATTTTTCTGTCTGTCCTGTCCAAATGATAGCTCACACACAGCAGCATTATAATGTGCTGTTTAAACAATGATAGCTCACACACAGCAATATTTTAATATACTGTTCAAACAATGGTAGCTCACAAATAGCAATATTATAATGTACCATTTAGTCAGTGATAGCTCACAGACAGCAGGATTGTAATAACAAAGATACACTTTATGTGCAAAAGCAGAGTGCTTAGTGTATGTTTTTGTGTTTGGCTATATATTTTATATTTAAAATATGTTTTTGTATATTTCATCTTTAATTATCTGTGGCATTGCTGCCACTTGTGGGTGTTAGTTTCAGAAAGGGACACAGAATGTAGTCTTATATTTTTTCAGCGGCACTTTCGGCAGTTGAGAGAAGAGCTCGGTAAACTGAAGACTCCTGACGGTCTTGAGGACCTGGCAGATCCAGCATTTCAGTTCACTTCTCCACCGGCATCAACTGTTCAAAGTTCTGTGGATTCAAACGAGACATCCTCAGTTGTTGGTGGGTCCAGTGAAGGATTTGCACCTTTTGGTGCCACAGGTGGAGTGTCGAACAGTCAGAAGTATCCTGTAGAAGAGAATGCTCATCATGACATTGACACGGACATTGAGATGGAGAAAATGGTATCTAAAGTGTGTGAATGAAGATGAAGTTACCAGCCTTAGCACTTCATATGCCTTTGGAGCTGATTATGATGACACTTTGTAGACACAGTCAACCTGATGGCACCCATTCCTTAACACTTCACACATGTAAGGAGCTTTCATTCTTCTGGTGCAGATGTTTACATTTTGAGGGAAAGCAAGGCCCATTTATTGATTAAGGGATCTCACTTGTCCCACATTGACACATGCCATTGTAACTGTGGCAGACATTGAGATTAACTTGTAGCATCAAAGTACTTTTTTGTGGTCTCCACGTTTCTGTAGGGACTCAAAGAGAATTTATGTTGTATTACACAATGTCAATGTTATCAAGAATGCAACAGTAAAAAATTCTTATTCCTTATACATTTCTGAATCTGATTATTTATTATGTGTAACTGAATTTCTTCCCCAAAGACAGTAGCATGCGACATTGAGTATGAAGTGCTGAAACATGTGACACCTGATTTATTGTTATTGTAAAGAAGCAGGAATAAACTTCTAGCACTTATGTGGATGTTAATTTTGTACAAGAAGTGACAGGAATTGTCAGTGAGACAACCAGGACAATTAATTCAATGGTATCAATTTGTTGGTTGTTTTGTACTGTGATTCTTTTACTACAACTCAGTTTTTTGTGCTCTGACAGAAGATTAGTTACCCCTTTGATTATGTCAACTGCCTGCTGCAAAATGTGAATTAACAGATATGTGTCAATACTTCTCACAAGCAATATTCTGATTTGATATGCTAGTATTATGTGTTTGAGCCAAATGGGTCACTCGTGAAAGGAAAATAAGCCTAAAGTACTGACACTCAAGGAAATATGTGTTACTTTACACAATACAAACTGTTTGTATCTATATTCATCTTTATAACTGGGAGTACAACTTTTATACAGTATTTTTTTATCAGTTGTATTTACCCAAAAATTGGATGACCCCCTTCACCATGTTCAGTTTTCAGGAAAACACAAAACATGTTTAATTTTGTGCACATTTATAAGGTAATCATCCTTCCCACCCCACCCCACCCTGCCTTTCATGACATTGATTTAGGCAAAAATTCTTGTTTGATTTGTTGGTAGATATGCTGTAGTCTTAAGGTTAGTTTCTAACTAGAAAGTGCATGGCTTACATGTACTGCATTTTGAGCAAAGACTCGATTGTAGTTTGTAATAATGTTTATAGTAATTTCTGTGGCTTTAACTTCAAAGACTACTTACACCTTGCATATGACTACAGACCAAACAGTTCCATCTCATAAGTCTCAGAAAATCATGACTATTGGTCAGTGATTGCACAGCCTACTGAAGACATACCATAATTTGTATAATATATGCTTTGTCTCTTACCAAAGAGATGACAGCCTATGTACTTCACATGTGATATACGGGTCACCACTAACAGAAAGTGATACTTTCACCAGTGTGAGGTTTTGGAATGTTTTTGTTCTGTTAGGAAAGACGCTTGGTTTGTTAGTGGCATCTGTGTGTTTACACCTTGACCCAGTGGTTGAAACTGTGAATAATGTGTAAAATGTGTCTGTTAGAGGAATGTAGTGTGTTTGGGTGAGTGTTGTGTAGAGTGTCAGAGGAAGAATGCACCTGTTATGGAGAGGGGTGCATGAATATCCTTAAGTGCATACAAAATATTTGTGAGAGATAATATTGCTTAAAAGAATAAACAGAAATATTTTACTTGTTCACATATTTGTGGCTAGAGTCAAGGGAGTTTAGTGAGTATTTATTTCCACAGTTAAGAAGTTTTTCATCTTGAAAATTCTTATGATATTTGTAAACATACTGAAGGGGTATACACTGTACACTGTTTTATAAATATACATAATTTTTAAGATGGAAGCTATAGTAACATTCTACTGTGGATTTAAGAATGTGTACACAAGAAAGAAAAAAAAAAAGTATGTTTTCCCAAAATTTACCCATTTCACATTAAGTCACCCAAATCCCTCTGAATTCCTATCCTTGTTGTATTTGAGAGAGGATGGTTAGATGGTTCATGCATTAAGGCATCATTATGCCTTAAGAGAGGCTTGTGTTAAACAGTAATATGCTACTGGTAATTTTGGAATCAATTGATGGTAAAGTTTTGTGCCTCTCAGTACGTCATAAAATGTGCTGCTGAACATATCTTTTGTGTTTTGGATGACTGTGGTGTTAGGAGAATATTATGCATTACATTGAGCTGTTACTTTCTTTATACATGTTATTTTTACAAGTCCTTTTCTGTTGACATGTTACTGGACCCATGACATTTGGAACAGAAAGATTTGGTTTAAATTGTTATGGGTGTCAGATGAACTTCTGTACATAAGACAGCTGCTTCCCCCATATTTACAAACAGGGAGGTGGTGAGCTCATCCTTCACTAACATCTTATACCATGGGGATTATGTTGTATTTATGTGTGCAGACACTTTTTATATCCTGATGGTGGAGGCAAGCAGGTTTTTGAGTTGTTGGTAATTATTTACCAATCCAGATGGCTCCACACAATCAAACACCATAATCTAAAACTTCATGATGTACTGTACAGTATTAGAAATTGGTGTCACTCAACTTGTTAAGACTGTGGTCAGTGACACACCTCACAACATGCCGGCAAGAGTATTCACCTTGAGTGATGCTCTTTATTACAGGCCAGCCCAGTCTCTACAGAGCCTTGAGGTTTTCTTGAGACATTCATATGCTGAGCCAGGCAAAAAATGATTTTAAATGTATATAATATATAATGAATGTAAAGACCAAGTTTGGTAATTCCACATACTTCTGTCTCAGATACAGTTTTGCTCAACAAAATAAATGAGCACATTAAGTTTACAGTGCTGTGGATTTAAATACAACAGAGGAATGTCCCCAAATGAATGAAGTGCAACCCCAATCAGCTTGGGACTGCTAAATATAGCAGTAGGTGTATACTGTGTTACATGGTACTGCTGCATGTGTTGGAGAGATTTGGCATAGATCTAACATGGTGTGAGGGCTCAACTGCACATGGTGGAGAAGTTTGGCCTCATCACATCATTATATCCACCCTGTTTGTTACTGCTGTTTTTACAGTTCAAACGTGATGGCTAGGTAAATGTATACTTTTTTGGCATGTAAGCATACATCATTTTTGGGTATTAAGGGGTGAATGGCAAGTAAACAGATGGTTCGAGAACTGTCTCAGGCCTCATCAGTGAACTGCTATCTCAGAAGTCTGTAAGTGTCATTGTTTGGCATAATGGTGGTTTACCCTCCGCTCAACCACCTATCACGGCTGCTAGCCCGAGAATATATTTTATTTATTTTTTATTTTCATCTTAGATCATTTCAAACTGATGATAATATTGAATTCATTGTGGTCTGCAAATACCTACTCTATGATTGCAACCTACGATACATATGTCAAAAGAAATGACAAGACCCAGAACACACTGATCCATGTACAGAATGGACTGATCAAGTGACTGTTGTTTAGTGTTGTCAATAGTTATCCTTCCAATACACCATGAATGCTCTGACAGTCTTTTATTTATCGCAATGTAACTGCTGCCAGAGTTTGGTGATACTAAAACATTCTGAGTCAATTTGATGGCTGGTTCTAGTGGCAAAGAATCTGCAACTGGTTTCATGATTAACCCTCATCCTGCTAATGTGGAGAATATGGTGAGCTCCTAATAATGCCAGCAGAAGGCAGGCGAGATTCAGTTCGGTTTATCTAATGCAATCATACAACCCAGCTCAATCACAAACTTAGCCAACATCTTATGTGTCAATAATGGTTTTTACATGAAAGGCATACTTAAAAAACTACTTGGGTTCAGTTTTTAGTGTGTCTTGAATGGATGTAACTTTAGTTGCCAGTTGGAATTAATAGTAATGTTAGGACATTTATGACAAAGTGGCCTAATGTACATCAGGTTTCATTACCAATTGTTAGAAAATAATACAAAAACTATTGCTGTCTTGAAAATTTGAAGATGGATCAAACCATTCATTAACCACTGATGTCATTTGCAGGATTTTAAGCTTTTAACACAGTGTCATTGAGATCTTTAGTCTTGTGGGCAGTATGTACAGTGTAGGACAGTTTGTTACCGACATTTTGGTACAGCATGTTGGTTCCATCTTTGAAATCAGTAACAGCAGAGGACTACTTGTACAAAACACCAGTCATTTGAGGCTAACATTTGATAAGGCAAAGTGTAATTACCATTTGCATAATTTGGAAATCAATAACAAAAGACATTTTGAAGTGTAGGCTAGCAGCATGCCAAGTCCAATGACCAAAGAACAGTTATGAAGGAGACCTTTGATGCACGAGTGTTGTGCGGCATGGATTGTTTTGTTACCAATGTTTTGGGCTGCCAACAGGATCTACAGATGCACCAGCTTCTGCCTACACTGAAAGTCCTAAAACATCAGTAACAAACCACTGTATGCTACACAGCATTCCACGAAAATGAAGACATGAACTCCACCACAGTGATAAATCCCACAGTGGCTGTAAATGTCTAGAATAACACTTACTCTATATATTGCATAATTATAACTCATTGCTAGGCAGATGTAGTCTTGTCTAGTTCTTGTTGCATTTAACAGGTGTAGCTTTTTGTATTGAGTTTGTAGTATTGTGTCAGATGTAGCTCTTTTTATATCTAGTTGCAGTGACTTGCCAGCTAATCTTGTATAGTTCCAGTTGCATTATTTTGACAGATGTAGCCCTCTTATAGTTCTTGTTGCAGTATTTTTTTGGACAAGGTTCAGGAAATTTCTTGACCTGCAGAGTAGTCCTGTGTGCATTCACTTGTTTAGTTAGTCTGGTGTTACAATACTGCTATGAATTACTGTATAGATAATTCAGCTATATGGTAAACAAGCCCTGAGCATTTTATATCATTATAAATATATTATGCTGAAATTAATGGATGGAAGACTACACTGGTAAAGAAAATTTAGTGTAACATCTAACAAATCAAGACTGCAAGGATCCCTTTCTTTGGTGATACAACTCTGCATCAGTGGGTAGTTGGATTCTGACATTTTAAAAGAATGCACTGTCACCTTCAGAGCGGAATGCCCCAGAGAAATTTGATGTGCCTATAGACATTGCAGCATGGTGCTGAATTTATTTAGTGGGATGGGCAGGTATGGTCACATCAAATTCTGTGGCGGTTTTATGGCTTGCAGTCGGGTTGATGCAGCTGTGTTTTCATCGGCCATGAAAGCTTCACCTTGTCAGTATGGGCTTTAAAATGAAGCCATTCATGCATTTGAGAATGGATAAGGGTAGCTGATTCTATGCCTCTATTGTGCAGATAAAGACATATTGAATCGGTACATCTGCAACATGTACTTGTTCAAACACGAGTATCTACAACGCAGCATGCTGAAATAAATTTATGGCGCAAAAATTATGGGTTGTACGGTAAATGTAAAGTTACCCCTGTCCATATCATGCAGGCAAATGGCGCCACTTCTTTACGTCAGCGCTAGATGGAAGTAAGTGTTGGCATCATCCATTGGCCACTTTACTCCAGGTTAAGAAACCCCGTACCCACGGAATACGACGCGGAGTGGGTCCCTGAGCCTATCTGGACGTTTTGGAGAAATTATCTTTACCTGCAGGAATTAAAACCCACGACCGTGCAGTCCGTATCAAATTCGCTATTCTGCGCTATTCCAGCTCTTGTGGGCGGTTAGATAACTAAATAACACGCCAAAAAAATTCAACACTTAGATATGATGGTCTCTGATAGACACCATGCGGTAAACTTATTGCCAGGAGTATGCCGAAGCATTTACTAACAACCGCTTTTGTGAGGTGTTGCAACATAGTACCTAATTCGTAGATTGTAATACGAAACTATCTGAATTGCAGTTTGATATGCTGAAGACGCGAGTGCAGTGAATGTGTTGAACTACATCATGGATCAGAGTAGATGATCTGTGGTGTGCAACTGATAGGTTGCCGTCGGAACCACAGATTAATAACCACAGGTCATATATAATAACCGTCCTGAATGTAGGCCTACTGCAAACATCCCTGTTATCGCGTACCCCAGCTCGGCAACTTTTTCGCATTGTCGTATCGTCAATGGATGGCAGCACTTTCGTACGTTGTTAGAGGGATTTGTGTCGGCTTATCGTAGTTATCTGTGCTGTAATGCCAGCACAAAGGAGATATTATCCGTGCTGCAAGTCGTGTAATAGCTTACGGAAATGGCGTCTGGCGAGGAATGTGATGTTTCGTTACAAGAATCTGGTAAATATAAAGAGCATTGTGAATTTTTTTATTTTAGATCATATATGTCTGAGTTTGCTAGTTTATTGTAGTGTTTTTAAAGTAATCTTTTGGAATTTTATGTGTATGACCTCATAGCGTTTGTGGGCTTGAGCTGTTGTCATTTCATGAGGCGTCTGTGCAAATTGGGGGCAAAAACCTACTTGAAACGCACTCGCATGTGTGATATGATTTGATGTGGTTATTGTTCACGTTTAACAAATTTATTTACGTGTAGCATTAAGTAGTGTGTCTGTTTTGGGTAATGACCATGCGTTTGTTACGATGAAAAACCTAAGTAGAACCGTTGCCGCCCC
>Ga0209755_10003532_pt1 | contig 19497 bp, 9 predicted proteins | sample TergutCo191P1_FD_187301 | JGI IMG/M metagenome (GOLD analysis project Ga0209755, IMG submission 187301) | Cornitermes sp. P1 segment gut microbial communities from Petit-Saut dam, French Guiana - Co191P1 (SPAdes) (version 2) | ecosystem: Host-associated > Arthropoda: Insects > Digestive system >...
AAAGTTACAATGTTTAAAAATATACTAGTTGCCCCAACATGTTTCGATTTACATAAACCATCATCAGGGAACTCTCAGCCTGTGCTTCGCTAAAGTTACAATGTTTAAAAATATACTAGTTGCCCCAACATGTTTCGATTTACATAAACCATCATCAGGGAGCTCTCACCCTGTGCTTCGCTAAAGTTACAATGTTTAAAAATATACTAGTTGCCCCAACATGTTTCGATTTACATAAACCATCATCAGGGAACTCTCAGCCTGTGCTTCGCTAAAGTTACAATGTTGACTTCGTTACATATCGACCAAAAACCAATGAGAGCGGAAGGAAGGTGCAGCCACAATACCGATAACTTCAACTAACGATATGTAACGAAGTCAACATTGTAACTTTAGCGAAGCACAGGCTAAGAGCTCCCTGATAATGGTTTATGTAAACCGAAACATGTTGGAGAAACTATTATATTTTTAATTAATCTTAACTGTTTAACAATTTTATAATAATTTGTGCGCATTAGTTGGACAAATATAGCACTTCATACCATCAACAAGCAAGGTGCAGCTACGAAGATTAAAGTTCCCGTTATTAATGAAACCTGAAATTTCTCCAGATTTTCGAAAAGTACTCAAAAATCGAAGTATGTGTCTGTCCGTTGAGTGGCAGCCGAGCTGTTCCACGCGGACGGACAGACATTACGAAGCTTATTTTCGCAATTTTGAGAAAGCGCCTAAAAACGGGATAAAACTCTACCCGACCGTAAAAGGAAACTTGGCGCTCATTTATCTTTGGTCTTAGGTATTTAGCGATGTTGTGAGTAGCTCCTAATACACAGCGTCGACTGGTGGCAGCATTAAAGACTAATTAACTGACAAGGATAGGGTACAAAGCGGGCAAGACACTATCACGACATTCGCTTGGAATGACTGAGGAAAGCCACGATAAACCTCTATTAGAACAGCTGGCGTCCCAGCTGACATGCGAACCGTGAGGCCCCTGAACACAAATCAGACGGCCCAGCTGGTTAGTGTGTGTTGCATCCTGAGTACTAAACTTTTTATTTTGTTGGGTGCGACACTGAAAATTACGCGCAGGCAAGAGGCTACTACGAAATGGGCGCACAAACGGGTAGACAGTGTCTACTACCTTCCAGAACGAAACGTGTAACGAAGCTGTTTACAGTGCCTTAAGGCGTCATAACTGTCTTTGCCAGCAATAATATATGTACGAACGAAATCGGTAACCTGCACTGTAATAATTTTGTAATATATGTTTATCGCGTACTCCACTCCGCGTTTTAACATACCAAAACAAAGGATGTGTCAACCGAATTCAGGACTTGTTTGAGTGTTTGAATGGGACAGATGCCATACTTACGACTAATCAGTGTATGCAAGAGGATGGTATCTGCACAATGCATGGAAATGCTGCCCAATAAAGGCAAAAAAAAAGTAGTTATGTGACTGGTAAATAAGACACAATATGGAACACCTTTATATTACGACATATGTCAAGCAACAGATCATTCTAGTAAAATTTATTGATTTTAGACTAACAATTAATTAACATCTTGATGTTGTATTGTGCATTTCGTATAATTATTTAGACCAACAAACGCACAATATATTAACAATGTCTGTATCGTACAGTACTGCTACATGTTTCGATGTATTTACATCATCTTCAGAGAGTCTCTTCTTATATATATATATATATATTAAGTTACGCAATCAATAAAATTAGTAGGTTAATAGGTGATTGTTGTAGATAATCAATAGATTATAATCTTTAAAACGTCGCAAATCGTGTCAAGTTGTTATACTTGCAGTACAACGATGTTTTTTTTTTTTAAAGATTTGGTAGCCGTGTATACAATCGTTAAAATCTACAAATGTCTTGTGGGTAATATCCCTAGGTGTGGGAGCTTCCTGTACCAATTTTTATTGATTTTGTAACTCTACTGATTTCGTAGCTTTTGTATATATAAGAAGAGATTCCCTGAAGATGATGTAAATGCATTGAAACATGTAGGAGTACTTTAAAATACAGACGTCACTGTTAATACACTGCGCATTTGTTGGTATATATAATAAATTAACATCTTTACATGAACATCACGATACGATCTTTCAGTTTGATTGTGATATAAAAGAATATTAGCCTCAAATTCCTTCCAGTAGTATCTAATGTGCTTTCTCCAATTATGTCCATGACGCCGAAACATGTAGACATTAATCTCAAAATGTACTTGTGATTCAACAATTATGTACTTTGTTGGCTGCATTATCAGCTGCACTATAAAATTTTCCTTTTCGTAGTCGTCACTCGCCCGGGCTTTTACTGATCTGGGGCGTCTACCTACTTCTGCAAAGCCATTCCACCGCTGGCAGTACTGCTTTAATTAAAACCAAATAACTGCAGTGGAACTGAAATTCCAGAGTCTGGGCAAAGTACACACTTACGTAACATGCGTACCACATCAAGATGTTTATCTCGCTGCAGATTGCGTAACAGCGATTTCACACTAGATCGTAGTAAACAGAAATCGGATTGGTCACTATGTCCTCGCACAGCAACAGTCGCTCCAATAAACCATCACGTGTTCCTGTGCGGATATGACTTTGGCACAGATCTGCTCTCGATTACACTGAGCGGCAAGTGTTTTATCTATCTGCAGTGGCGGAGCGGCACAAACTACATCTACTAAATCTCGGCAGCGCCAACATTTAAACTCTTCATTCAGTCTTGCTCCTGACAACATTCGCGAATAATTACGTCTCTACAGCACGCGATATACGCAAAAGTTGTGATATATATATATATATATATATATATCTGTGTGTGTGTGTGATACGGGAGCATAGGGCAAGTAACACTGAATGGGAAAAACAGATGCACAGAAAATTTTGGCCGTAAAACCTGAAGGGAAGAGAAGGAAGAAACCATTTGAAAGACACAGTCGGAGATGGATAATAATCTCAAACTGGATGTGCGCTGAACGCGAGTGGCTCAGGGTAGGGTGCAGTACTTGCTCTTGAAATTTCGGGTTCAATGAAAGGCGAGAAAAGTCTTGACCCACCGAGCGACTGTTACATTCGCAGGGGCTTCGCTCTACGGAGACGGTTGATTGGATAGTTAATTTGTTACACAGCACAAGTTGTACGCTCGAGGTTGTAACAAAAGATGTTCTTATGGGCCTAATTTTTAAAGCAGTTAAGTAAAGAGCTGCTCTGTACAGTCTGTTATTTAACACCACTATATCAACTGTTACACTACGACGACCTGTATTCGGAAGGGGACGAGGAGATTTGTAAGGTGAAATAAAGAAATGGAAATAATGTTAATCATAAACCCAAATTTCGTCTGAAAGGGGCAAAAAATCGCATAAACCTGTCATAATAATAGTGTAGCGAGTACCTCTACATACCAAGATGAGTCAAGGTCTGCCACTGAATTAACATACTCGATTATAACACGATAAACCGTAGTCAGGAAAAAGTGCTCTGGTGAGAAGATGAAATGAGACTCCCTGAACACGACATACAGACAAGTGTGTAGAATGTTTCTCTTATACCTCCATACAGCTGTTGGTTCCGACCACAGCCGCCACTGGGACATTATTGCGTTAGTTGAATCGCACATTGCTGCTACTCGAGGGAAAGTGGACGGCAGGTGCCGGACAGGACAACAACGACACAAGCAGCTTCGAGGACGGCACGTGCGTCAAAGTCTGGGGATCTAGAATACAGCAACTGGCTACCTTGATCACTTCCGTGTTTAACGGTCCGGAGACCGTAACTAATTCCCGACCAAGGAAGCTGATGTCGAGACAACGCTTGTCCGGTTCGAATCTCGGCCGAAGCAGCACGGACTACCCCGGCTGAAGTTGTTAGTGAATTCTCTTAGTCCTTCCACGTCAATCCAGAGACAGCGCGTACTATTTGGCCACGACATCTTCCTTCGTAATCCTTTGCAACTCATTGCTCAGCAGTCATCCTACCATCGACACTAGCCTGACATTTTGCAAGCGTCGTAAATTTCGACTCAGAAAAGCCACCCTCCAGGGAAATTAAAGATTCCGCTTTCGCGGAATCTGGTGCCGTCTGGTTTAGTAGGTAGATGTCAATGGTACGCACGTTACCTCACACTGTTGGTACCTACTACCAGACTACGTACCTTTATGAGAGTTTCGTGGTCTTCACAAAGGTGTGATTCTTAGAGGGCCACTGACCCCTTCAAGATGAAGGTCACACGTTCTTCCGAACCGCCAGAAACCACTTACCCAACGACAAGGCGTTAAAGTTTCAAAAGACCGCAACTCAACACCTGCCACAAGAGGTTAAATTCCAAATTATTATGGCATTTATCAATTATATGACAAGAGTACTGCTGCAGTAAAACCAGAAAATGAATGACCACACAAACAACGAACGTTTCTCAGTTTGATGTCATTTCTTCTGCTACTCCCATTCATAAAGCCATCTGATCTACGACTCGGAACCGGGAACCATGCATCTTTGAGAGCTGACAGAACTCACTGCGACGCATCATGAGACGCTGTATATCCTACACAGGACGACACGGAACATTTTGTTTACATCATTAGGCTCGCCTTAAATTGCTCACATTATACCGTATACCGTCAAATGATATGACGAATCGGTAAAGAATTGAAGCAATCGTGGCCTAATTTACAACACTATCTAGGCATTTGCCTGGGGCAACTGAGGAAAACCATAAAAATACCGGATAGGGCAGATTGCCTCCGGACCGACGTTCGAACCCGGTGCCTCACGATTACGATAGTGTGATAACCACACAAGCTCAACATTCCATGACCTCGTACATGCATAGCCGAATGTGGGTTCGAACCGGCGATCTAAATGCTACATTGCTTTATGATGGCATGTTCATTAAGAAGATAATTAAAATTAATTGACACAATTTTATTTCGCCGTATTTTCACTTTACATAATTATAAACTGGGACTCAAGGTGATAAAAGGTAGTTACGAGTTCCATACCACATCAGAGCAAATTTCAGGGTCTGTCAACGAAAAATACTACTCACTACATAACAAAGGAAATATCCTAAATAATACACGAACACCTCCTTACAAATCCTCACTATTTTTTTCCCCCCAAGAGCAACAGTTTGGTTTACATGTAAGTGGTCAATGGCTATCCAGACCAGAGTTTAGAGTTTTCTGTTTCCTGGAAACGTTTAGAAACCAGTACTTCAAAGGCACTGATACCCTTATAGTTTGAATCTTTACTAATTTATTATCATTCCAACACTGCTACAACCTCAGTAATCAATCAACAGTTCATATGAACACACTTCGCCACCCAGTTTAACGGGAATTGTAACCAAAGATATCCCCCAACAAGGGGATAAGTCAACAAGATTAGTAACATGGGTCCTCTCAAGTTATAGCATACATAATCAGGAACAGAAATATCCTAAAACAATGAAAAACAACAATGTATGAAGTATATGCACATATACATAAGCGTGATTTCGCGCTAATTCTGCTGTGTTAATGCGAACTTCACCCTTCTAGGATTTTACGCAGCGTACAATAGTTGATTGTTACCGACGTTTCGGGACAAACCATGTGTCCCAGCTTTACGGGTCCAGCAGTCTGAGAACTGCTGGACCCTTGAAAATGGGATCGATAGGATGTCCCGAAACGTCGGTAGCTAACTAGCAATCTAGGTTATATAATATCCCAGATTGGCGAAGATCTTTAGAATATGTCAGTATTTGCGTGTGCCTGTGTGTGTAATATACATATACATACACATATACATATAAAACATGTATCATTAAATGCCAAAACATGGGTTCTTACAAACAGAAACAAAAGCAGAATTCAAGTAATGGACATAATGTCTGACTAGCACTGAAGAAAAAAATAAAAAATAAAAAAATTGCATAGGTAGAACACAAACACCACTGGGAGAGAAATGTCTGTTACAGTTTGGCTATGACAAAAGAATGGACAGAAAAATGACACAGCAAAAAGAGCACTAGACTTAAATTTTAAGGTACAGAAAACCAAAAACAAAAAGGTTCAATCAGTTTACAGAAGACTTCGAAAAGAGAGATGAAAGAACTGGCAGGAAACTGAAAGGAATGATTGTGAAAAGACATAATAATGACTACAGACATTTCACTGCTCTACCTATATAGATTCGACAATGATGTGAGATGAAGAAACAGGAGTAGACAAACAAGATGGAGAAGGAAAAGAAGACAGTGTAAGTTCAATAATAAAACTGTACAGGGCATGTAATAATTTTTTGCAACTGGACTGCAGAACACAATAACACGCGTGTAACATTCTGCATGAATGGGACAGAAGCATGAAGAAACATTAAACTGAATACAGATTATTCACTGCATGACAAGACAAAGCCAAATGCTTGCCCAGTAACAGACAACATTGGAAAGTGCTGCAGATGACATGTGACACTGTAGCACTAACAAAACGAGAGCAAGGTGAGGCATGTGGAAACCTCTCATATGGGGGAAATGTGATTTGAGAATTCACAAGCACTGCCATTGTTGGGTGGGGGCTGCAACTTAGGTATAAAAGGTGTATATCAGTCTCTGCAGCATCAGCAAGAACAACACAGTAAGGTTCCAAGTCTCACACAAGTCTCATCATGAAGGTTCTGGTGAGTCTCTTGTCTCTGCATTGTCAGTAACACTGATAAATTAAATACAGATACATATACATATATATATATATATATACATACATATACACATAGGCCAAGTTGTAATATATACTTTTAAGTTATAAGTTTATTGGTTCAGAAGCTGTTAAAACAGTTATGCACTTGGGCAGTAATAAAAAAGACCCAACACTGGCTGTTATCCTGACTAACAATAAACTCTGTATTCCTATTACAATGTTTCTAATACTGCACTTTCAAAATATTATACCACAAAGTTCAACTTTTCATAAGTTCAGAAGATGGCAAATACAAACTCAAAATAAACCCTGTAAAACTTACATTACCAAATCACTTCTAGGCTACATATATTTTAAAATGAAATGGGTGATAACAAAAATAACTGGCTAACTCCACCAAAAGATGTCTTTTTGATGAACTAAAAGTCAATTCCTGGTTACTAAAGTTACAGTGTTACTATTACGCTAACACGTTTGGTACACAAACTAATACTGAAGCACTTCTCCTATGCATGTATTTATCATAATTCTACTGACACACAGTCTAATTATGTATGTAAAAGTATCATAAAAGCAGTGTCTGATCTGTCCAAAGAACATTATGACTGATGCCTGCATCTTTATCCTCCCATATGTTTTGATGCAACAGCATGAAATGTCACACTCAAATATTTTTAAGATATCATGAATAAAATTTGGCCTATATTACAATGGCAAATTTTATATCTAATTTGAATAAACATATAATTATTTATGTTCATTTTTAATGGTGGAACAGGTCCACCATGCTAGAAGCATATAATACATTAGCATTAAACTGTTAAAACAAATTCAGTGCTCTGTATAACATGAATTTTCTATTTATTTCAAGAAATGTCACAGCAACAAACTTTCTGTACTAAAGGAACACACTTACACATCCTTTCATGTTGGAGGAGGTCACACGGGGCTCAAGAAAACTGCTTGGTGACAAGCTTCATAAACTGTACTCCTAACAAATATTATCACAACTATTAAGTGAGTAGGATGAGATAGGTGGGGCTTGTGCACACAAAGTTTTGGTAGAAAAAAGTGGAGAATAAATACTATGTGAAGACACGATGAGAGTATAATGGACCTTAAAGAATTATGATGTAAGCACAAGGACTGAATTTATCTATTTCATGACAGTGAACAGGAATGAGGTCTTGTGAACACAGTAATGAACCTAGGAGTACCATAAAATCCAAGAAAAAATTGACTGGCACAGCAACTATTAATGTTTGGGCTACTCAGTTCCATGTTGTTAGAGACAAATGAAGACATGCAGAAACTAAACAATAATGACAAACATTAATCCACATGTAATTAGGAATTTGGGCTGCATAAGGAGTCACGCCAGTGTAGTCCGCATAGTGACTAGGCCATGGACATGACAATACAAGGTTTGACTGCTGACATAGCAAGAGATTTCCTCTTCTCTAGAGGCATCAAGATTGGCTCTGGGGTCCACCCAGTCTCCTATTTAGTGGGTAACAACAGCTCTTTGCCTGAAGACAAATTGATTGGGGTATGAAGGTGACCATTCATCTCTATCTAGAGTTGAGGTTAAGAATGAGTGGAAATTCTTCTGCTCTCTCTATAAGCCTACATGACATGCACAGGAACAACTTTAACTTTTACTTAGACTTTATTTTATCCGTGTTTGCAATCCTGAATCTCTATCTCAGTGACATATGAAAAACCTAATTCTCATCAGGCAGGAGTGGAAGGATAAAATCTTGTGTTATTTTCCTACTATTACCCAGAAGTTCAAAAAGCAATCACCAAGAGTGAATATGACAGCTATCAATGAAAAAGTCTAACAATGTAACTTGTTCATTTAAAAATGCTGTCAATTGCTAAGCTTATGCAGCATCAACAGTAGATGAATGAAATACATGGAGAACAGGTTGAATTACTACAGACGGGTACAAATATTAACTATGAAATGCTCTTTTATCAGAACATTTGATGGAGACAGGTTTGGCAGAACTTACACATCATGTCACAGTCATATGTGATAGTTAGGTTCAAACAACAATAACAGTGATTTTGTTGATGATGTGCACACCTTCACACTTAGCAGTAAACACTGGTCCTCCTTATTCTACCATTTGTTTATCTGTTGTTCATTAAGGGTTGTTGTCAGTAACTTGGATCATACACTGCTGAATGACTGGATGACAGGGAATAATGAATTTGAAAGGACAAGGAAATGGCCAAAGATTAAGGCACTACCCCAGCACCTGTCTCAACAGACAGAGATAATCTGTAAAAAAAGTTATTATATTTGGTGCCCTGACCACTGAGACACTTTTTTCTGGTTCCTCTTTTCTACCTCATCAATTTCCCAAGAAATAAAACTGCATCTTCTCTAGATACTTATCATGTTGTGATGATGCTTATCATACAAAAATTAATTTAATTTAGGTCTGTAACTTCTCCAAATTATTTAAATTTTCAACTCAGCAGACATGAAAGATGATGTACTTTAAATTTAATAAAAACTGAGAAGGAAACTGAAAACTGTAAAAGACAAAAACAGCCCAAAAGTACAGTTTCTCTCCGATAATTAGTGCATAAATCCCACAGAAAATCTTTTAGTGGTTAGAAATTGAAAACTATAACTGGACAATTACAAACACAGTCAACAGGGCTCCACATTCAAATTGCGCAGGTGAGTTTAAAAAATCTGGAGGCACAAAAGTTTCAGTTCTGTCTAAATATGCCAAAAATCCAATAAACACATTTCTGAATCACTGGTTTCCACTATGGAGCCCAAAACTGTAAAATAATATCATTCATCCAAACGGTACATTCACCATATTGTAAGACTGGAAGTTCCAAGTTTCATGGTGAGGAAAATTTTGATTATGTTTTTCTGGAAAGCGATACCATGTCAGTAAAGGCAGCAGGTTCCTCTGAAACACAGATACATATCTAACAAACTACATAGCATCATATCGCAGAGAACCATGATCTTAATTTTCCATCTTGTGTTTTGGTGATTCATCATGGTTTGCCAGCTTAAATTACATTACTTCCTAAACATTTCAAATGTGAACTAAACACATAGAGTAAAAATGTCTACATTCTGCTGCTATTGAAAGACCTTACATGAACCAGAGTTGTATTTGCTACCACAGTCAAAGTCTTGTTTGTTACTCTAGCCAAACAACGTTACAATAAACATGATGTGCTATATGAAAATGGATATTGTGAAGTAACTAGGGGATTAAATTCAATATGTTTTTTCAGCCTTGCCCATAAGGATTTCTTCATACTATGAGAAACTTATATCTGCACTATTCCAATTCATGTGCTGAGAAGAAGATGGCTGAAATCTCTTGTTAACATGACTGAGGTTCTTTTAATATTTCCTCCATCACTTGACACTAGTGCCAGGCCATTACAACTTCTACCATAATCCTTCAATCCTTCCAAATTCAGTCTCTGTCATCATTGTTTTGTCCTTTTTTTGTGGTTGTCAGTGTATCATTAAATAATACACAATTACCGTTATCAAGTTTTGCACAAATGAAAAAGCTGGAAAACACAAACCTGATAATACAAAAACAATCTACTAAGATGGTGAAGATCTAAAATACAGCTGTCTTTCAGGTGACTCTTACTATCCTGGTTGTAACTGCAGTGCTTGCAACTGAGGAGCCAGTGCCCACCAAGCAGAAACGTGGCGTACTTGGTCTTGGCTATGGCTATGGCTATGACTATGACTACGGTCTACATGCTGCCCACAGCCTCCCTCTGACTTATGCTGCTTCACTTGCATACCATGAACCACTCGCATCTTACCATGCACCCCTGTCCCTCTCTGCTCTCCCAGTTGCTAAGGTTGCCTACACTGCTCCCATAACGAAACTCGCATACTCAGCACCAATAGCAAAGGTTGCATATGCAGCTCCTATTACCTATACCAAGTATGCAGCTCCGCTGCCTTACTGGTAATGACAGCAATTCAAATGTTCTGTGACAAACAAGAAATAAATTTTAGCAGCTCTCTGTACTACTTCATTCTGTACCACATTTACAAATAATAATGAAGAAACTTAAGCATTTTTTAATTTAAAATGTTAGTTGGAAATTACTTTAAATATTAAATAACATACGTAAGAAATAAGAAAATAACTTTAAAAGGACATGAAGAGTAAGCAACAGTGGGACATAAAAAATAATTAGTCAAGTACTAGTAAGTCATAACATTTCTGTTAATGTCAGGGTGTTTAAATAATTTAGAACTATAAGATTGATACAGCTACTATTTTCTAATGACATAAAAATTACAGATCTACCTACAGCAATTAGTACACTTTGATAAATGTGGAAATCCCCCATCATGTTCAAAGTTGAGAATTTTAACTTCAGAGAGCTGTTTTTTTTTTTTGACTGAACTGAATCTCCCTAAAGGTGTGGTGATTCAGTAAAAAGCAGGGTCATTAAATGGTTTGTGTTCCATGAAGAAGCATTAGATTCATCATAAACCATCAACTTAACAATCATACACAAAAATATCTCAACTTTGTACATAGCATCTCATTATAATATAGATCATAATCAGTACAAACAAAGCTAAGCTGTACCAAAATGACTTCATACGTTGATTTCTGACTCTTTGTAAAAATATGAAAAAAAGAAAACATTATTTTTACTATCTTCTTCATACTTATCATTGTATTTATAGTGATGTATTTATGTAACTGAATAAACAACTTCAACTTCTGAAACAAATATGCAGCCCCACTCTTAAGATATCAGTCCTTGTTTCTAATCATCACTGTGGTGCTATATTACAGAAGATAACATAAACATTTTTCACCTCAGAATTCAAACTCAGAAACAACATCCATCTACATCATAAAGGTAAAAGTTAAGTTCTCTGTACAGACTATCATGAAGTTATTACAGGGAGGCATAAACATTCATTGCACTGACTGTCAGCCTCAGCATGAGATGTAAATGAGTGCTCAACTGCATCATATTATTCAGTTACAAGCAAATGGCAAAACAAAGACAAAAGGAAAAATTATTTCTTTTTCCCTTCCTTTGTTCTGTTCTTATCTTCACATCCACTCCTACCTCCTACTGCTTTCCCATTTTCATAGATCCCATCAAAATTCCTCTCCCTCTTCTTCCACCATCTAAAAACAGTTCCCCCATGGCTATTCTTTCATTCCTTCATTCCTCATGCACTTTTAACTTTCTCCCCCTTATCTCCTGTATTCTTTTATTTGTCTGTCCTACTGTAATTTGTCTCCCAGTACCCTAGCAACCAAAGAAAAGTGATTAAATATTCAAACATTTCCTACCAGTGGCAAACTAGGTTTTCTCCAAGAATGAGGGGTATGTGCTCTTAACCCTAAGCCACCGGAATTAAATCCCCCCGCCCCCGACCACTTTAATGGCCGTTCGGCTATTTAAAGAGCTCACTGTGCGACATATATATATATATATATATATATATATGTCATTCAGGGGCTAATGGTTAATCATATGTGCAGACAGTTCTTGTAAATCACACATAACAGTTTGTCTGAATTGTCTTCCTTTCCCTTTTTGTGCCAACATTTAGTTACAATAGGAACCCTTTATGATAAAGGGACTGTATCTATATCACCAGCATATCTGATTTTATGTAATGATATCATATTTTTGTAACTGAGGTTTAAAAACCCCCTGAAACTAAATCCCATATACACTAATGATATCAGCCATCATTTACCTCAATGTTCAAGCACAGTTCACAATTGAAAGGTCTCACTACAATGGTTCAGCAACCAAATACATGCCAAGATGGCCAAATCTTCCAGCAAGAACTTAATTTGTTCTGTGTAAAGCACACATTTTATTTTAATGGCAGAATACAGAAAGAGCAGGACTTGGCTTTTTTTTTTTAATTTCCACAATAAAACGTGACAGAGAGTGTGAACTATTAGATTGTACAACATAACACAAGTTTTGTGACATGCAACAACACTCAGACGAACACATAAGCAGCAATAAAACTCACCCTGAATCTTATATCCATATCTTGGCAGTGCTGTTCTAAACTCGAAAAGCAGTCTACAATCTTCTGCTGTCCTTGTAACATCTGCAAGAGAAAATAATTCTGCAAATATGTAGCTCCACAAATGTAGAAAACTTTAAAAACAGAATTAATGTTATCATGAAGCAGTGAAAGAAGCAGAACATTAAATGCATACAAACAGCCTTACAAAATTAATTTTATAAGATCGTAATCTACAACTTCTGTGCAAGGAATGAAAGTAACTCAAAACTTTTATGGGCAGAGAAAAAATTCATACACTCAGGCATACCACAGTACTTCACAGCACTTGCAAAACTCTTAATAAGGAGTACAAACCTTCGTACCAATCCATTCAGCTGTCTGCGTTATCTTATTGGCTCCAAGCTCTGCAGACTCACAACTGCTCAGCAATCTGAAACTTTGTCCTCTGTGCTGGAAACAGCGTTCTTGGTCTTCCAACTCCATGTTCAGTACTGAACATGCACAGCTATAAGTCTGCATTCCCACATTATGAACTTCTGGCTGTGAATTTGTCTGCGTTGCACTGTCTTTGGACTCACAACTTTGTATTCTTACGATATTACCTTCATTCTGTTCAGACGTCTGTGTTGTCATATGCATCAATGACTCCACACATGGGGCTGTCTGAGTTGATACATCCTGCAGATTAGTATGTTCACTGACTTGCTCCCTGTTTGAATAATGTTCCAGCAACTGCTCACAGGCGTTCAAATTATTGTTTGTCTCCTGGTTGCAAACAAGGTGTATAGCTAGTAAAGTGCTGATTAATTTAACACAGCAAGAAAGATGTCTGTATGTCATTGTTATAGCTTCCAATCTGTGGCAAAACTTACATACCGTCTCTATATGAGGATAACAACTGATAGAAAGGTACAAGAGAATCATACACAACTGGAAAGGATATTATGCCTAGTTACTGTCAAGTGGGTTGTGAAGATAAAGACAATGATTTACATGTTTTAAAATGCTGACTGCCACCATGAATTTTATATTTCTTGTCCAAGGTAAAATTATGATATATATGTCAATTTTATAACAGTGTAAATGATCAGAGATGATGATGTGCCGCAATACCCTCAAGCCATGGTGGACACCTCCCTTACAGCTTGCAAGTGACCATTGTACACATGGTACTGGCATAAAACATTATCATGCATAACTGAGTGGATACTGGTGACTGACAGTGTAATGTAAAAAATCTGTAGCAGACAGTGGTGACCACAGTGGCTCTGAGTTGAGAGCTGTAGCTGACATTAAAAACCAAAATGGTGGAGATGAATGATCTGCAGTGGACACTGGTGGCCACAAGGGCAGTGAACATTTTAAACAGCACCACAGCTATAATGCAATAAAGAATGTGTTTGCTACATACAGCACAAGTCTGCAAGCAATAAGAAAATGTTTCCAGGACATTCTACAAATATGGTCAATAAAAGCCTAATATTAACTGCAATGAATTGGACTAAAACACACAAGTCCCACCTCATTACAAATTGGAATTGTAGTGGGAATTGTGTGGCCTGCTGTCATGCAAAACATTCAGAAGAGTAATGAATGTTGTCAGATAAAACAATGTTCTTAAACATACATATCACAAGAAATCATTATACTCCAAAAAATATATTTTGCTGTCAAAGTGCAATCTCCACTGTCAAATTGCACTGACAGATTTAGTGGTAAGACAAGCATCAGCACTGTCAATAATTCCAAACTCTTTATAACATTTCCTTCTATTATATAGTATATTTACTATTCCACGTCTAAATAACTGCATATAAATTGCGCCCAATTTTTAAGACGTTTCTCCTAATCTTATCTATTTACCTGCCGTTTTTTAAATCAATGTATTCCATAAATAACAGTCCTGGAAGATGTAAGAAATGATAAAAAGTTTGCACCAACCTGCAGAACTTTCCATATATGATTTATTTTTCTTTCAACAGTCGCCTCATTTAAGGTCATCTGGTCAGTAAAACTGTACAACCCAGCTGACAAGGCTGACATGTCACTTCTTGAGTAACGTAATCACTGGACATTCCTTGACTGCAAATTCTTAGTCCTCAACCTTTATCTGAAATAATGTTACTAATAGATATAATTTGTTCAACACACGCAACGAATATAAATATGAAATAAAATAGCAATTAACACGAAGTAATTAAAATCAAGTATCTATAGTACGGAATGAATTTATCACCACAGGTCAGTGAGCTTAATCTCTGTTAAGTTGAAGCAGAAAAAACAATACTCCGGCAACCCATGCTTACTTCTGTTTAAAAAAAAAAAGTGAGGTTAGTTGGGAAGCAAAACAAATTTCAGACACGTTTGTGAAGACTGCCCTTCCGTGCCAGTACCACGTATCGGAAAAAAGAAATGAGCTACCCCTAAAAAAATGCGGTAAGAAGTTCACTTATGACGTTGTTTTGAAATGCAGCACCAATTTCAGTTTCGTTTTCTTTTTTTTGTCTCTCTCAGAATGGCACAACGGAATGCATCAGTTAAGTACAATAAGGGTTCTTGCATTTCAGACCAAGCACCTGTCAACGTATTCTAAAGCCAGTCGCGCATAAAACAATTTCAACTACATTACCTGTGTGGATTAATACACAAAAATTAAAATCATGTCACTTACTCACCGAAATTACTACCAACCACCACGACCCAACTGGCCGCCCATACACCAGCAGATAGGACTTCATGCGTGCACATTTCAGTGCTACGAGTAATGCAGGTTGCGTAACACTTTTTGACAACCTAACGAAGACATATGAGAATTATATCTTAATATTCGAATACAAATACGTTTATAAAATTTATAAGAATTGAACATATAATAACTGTCTCAACAGCATATTGCGTTAAATGTTACTCATATGTCCTTACATCAAAGCAGTCTCGTACTTACACCCTCCACGCTTTCAGAATTATTACTGACGACCTACCACGGATATGCGTAGAAACAAAATTTACAATTAAGACCTGTAAGAATAAAATTTAACCATAAATAACACACATTGTTCCTAATAGCCTTGCCGGTGTATAATGTCAATGTTGGCAAACCTGGGCTGCACCATCTGGAGGCAAATGGCGTGCAACGCTAGCTCGAAGGTGTATTAGGAAAATAAAGACATAATGTGAAGTCACATACAATTCAGTTTAAATCACAAATAACTATTTCATTAAATGTGTCTATGAAGCACTGTTTAACAAAATATGTTAGATTTATAATTTGCCAAAAGAAGCTTTCGTGCTCGTTGGTCCCATGGTGTAATGGTTAGCACTCTGGACTTTGAATCCAGCGATCCGAGTTCAAATCTCGGTGGGACCTTGCACTTTTTTTTTTTTTTTTTGGTCCCCACGTTTTAGCTTTCACTACACAGTTCGTGGTTGCCGGACAACATTTGTAGAGACAAAAATAACATTCCAGACAGAAAATGAACGTGTTTAACGTTCACTGCAATCAGGCATAAAAAATTAAGTTGAAAAAGCAAAAACATATGTATGGGCAGAAGAATTCAGCTCAACGCAATATTTTACCCAATGTCGCAATCCGTTAGCGCACGGTACTTATGACAGTCCGAGAAATGCCGGGGTTGTGAGTTCGAGCTTCAAGTGGGGAAATTGTATCATTAATTAAGTACTGAGAGTCATATAAATCACAATTCATTACAAAGCAGCCAATTAATCAACGTCTCTTACAGAAACTATCTCATACAGAATATGTGAAGTGTCATATTTAATTTGCGAATAAATTAACCACACAAAGCAAGAAAAAGGCAACGCCCGTATACTTTCGCGGCACGGACACTTAAGCTACAACTTAAAAAGTGTGATTAAAAAACCGGTTTCCTAGATGTGTGTAACAGTGTTCTAATATCAGTTCAGCCCCCTTTTTAGCGTCTATTCTGGTGATTCACCGCCATACCGCCAATTTAAATTCTAGTACCGCTGCGTTTGCGATACTTTTGTAACGTTATGTTGGTCATCATGTCAGGAAAAAACAAAACAAGGCGTGCACACTGCAGTGTGATTGTTGCAGTTTGTTGTTTTGCAGTACGGTGTTGACGTGGGTTTCGTCACCAAATAATGATTTTTTACAGCTGCTGTGCAATTAATTGCGAAAATAATGATACTAATAGGCCAGATTTGATTTTTTTCCATTTTCCATGTTACAGTTCGGAAAGGTTTGTAAGGAGTACTCCTAACCTTGTATTACTGTACTCTAGTGTGACTGATACAAAAGTGGCATTTTGTACAATACAGTGTTGCAAAATGTGAGATTATCACAGCGATGCTGCTGAAGGTACAGGTCTTTCGGGGCGTTGGTCTAATACGTGACACAGTTATGAAGGATCGTAGTGTCTTCGAAACGGTTGGGGGCTACATTCATAGCGACCCATCGTCACGTCCCAGAAGACTTGTATCATCAGGTACAGTATTCATCTCACTTTGTACGTTAATTTATGTAGTATTTCTCTGTAATATCGGCCCATTTATTTTTCAGGTCATGGGAATGGGTTGTAAACTTAGGTAGAGTAGACCTGTTGAGCAAAGACAAGAATGAATTATGGAAATCATACGCAGTTTGCGCAGAGCATTTTGAAAGACATTACTTTACGGATGAACAGAGAAGAAAACTGGTTTATAATGCTGTGCCAACCATTTTTAATCATTGCTCACATGATGTTGATGTTCCTCTTATACTGGAAGCTTTAAACAGGTAATGATATTAACAAGTGCAACGTATTTTGGCAGTTGTTAGATTGAGAAATTATGCTTGGTGTAAACTGGGTTATTTGAAACTCTAGGACTTGCTCCTTGATCTTAGATTTTAGTAAAGGAGGAAGGTGGTGGGGTAGGTTACAGTACTTCACAAACACAAACTTTCATCTGGTATAAGATTTCATAATGACTCACTGTTAATGAATGTGTTTTGGGGTTTGACACTGTTTGGAATTGAGCTGTGTTGCCATTTTAAAGGCACAATTTACCTCTTTCGTCAGGGTTGAAGTGTGTAGGATGAAAATCTTGCTTGACTTAGGGTGGCCTTGTTGTCACAGTTCTTGGTAATCGTGTAATCTGTACATATCTTCATAGCATGAATAATTATACGTAGCACATACTAACATGGTAAAAGGTAAGGTAAAGTTGTCCCTGTGCATGCCATGAGGGTATATTGGCATAGCTATGCTCATTCTTAACCCTGGCATTAGATAGAGTCCCTGGGGACTTTACCACTGGTACTGTTGAATAGGATGCTATGTATGCCCTACAGACAGTATGGATGTTTTGAAGAAGAGAAAATTCACTTGCCTGTGCCAGAAATTTAGCTCTCACTTGGTATGAACACTACTGTGAGGCATCCATCAGTCTAGGCTTTGTAAAACAGGTGCTGTGTCCTAATTTGCTTATGCTGTATTCTTTGTGATCCACAGAGTGGATGTGCCATCCATTCAGTGTAACATAGATATTACCGACACACAAAATTGATGGGCAGAGTCTTATCTCCATTGAATTTATCTTCCAGTGTTTGTACTGCAAGTCTAGTGAAGTAAGAACACATTACACCTACATAGATATCTGTCACACACACATATATGAAGGGGGCTAGGTGGACATGGAGTGTTCAGTGGGTATCATTTATATAGACTGTTCAAGGCAGGGGACTGGATGGAACCTGGTGAAACTCTGGCATGCACTTGAACTGATGCATTGAATTTTCTCTTTGTGAGGAATAAATTAACACACTTGATAATGGTGACAAAGAACTATGATTTTTTACAATTTATGCAACAAGCAAGGGTACCATACTGATATCTACTTTCTTGATATCTAAGAATACCACAGTTGTAGGACATGTTGAAATTTAAGGTCACTTGGTCCATGCACCTCATCCATTGAAGTGTCATTCTTTAATATGCAGAAATGGTATTGTCTAGTATAAAGCAGGTCTCTAATATGCATTTAACCTGTGTTTAGAAAAACTTCAAATAGTTTGTCTATCTTGGACAGCAGGCATATCAGATGTAGTTTTGTTTCCTTACTGGCTGTAAGTAAGGTTATAATGTTTGCTTCTTTCCAAGGTACTGGGAAATTATTGAATCTAAGCTGCTGGTTATGCTAATGAATGTAGTGTACCAGTGGTCTTCTTGCAAAGTGTGTAAGGAATTGATTTTGAATGCTATCATTTCCAAGGGCCTTTCCCAATTTCAAGGACTGTTAACTCTAGCCTCCACCTGCCGTTCATGCTTCTCATCAACTAATCCACTAAAAAGTTTAACTACAGGTGGGGACTTCTGTGAAGTGAAAATGGTTCTCCCTTGTTAGGTTAAACCATTCCTGCATACAGAATGAATAGCTGGAATGCACAACCAGCACCTTATAACAGGTGTGCAGAAATTTCTTAAAAACCTAGCAGCCACCTTGAAATTCTAGGTACCAGATTGGTGAAATGAAGTGGGTCCCAATGACCCACAAATATTAGGCAACGTGGTACAAAATTTATTTGCCCAGGTGCCTGGGACCAGGGAGTTGTGCATCCCCGACATATATACTGTAATGGGGAAGGGTGGGGGCATATATTGAAGTTTGGATATCTAGGGTGAAGGCATATGAACTCTTTGTTACTGCGGAAAAGGCCCCCATATGGCAGTTAGTTATTTGGGGAGCAAAACTGTGTTTGGGTAGATGTTTAGGGATTGAATTTAGCAA
>Ga0209755_10003533_pt1 | contig 19493 bp, 22 predicted proteins | sample TergutCo191P1_FD_187301 | JGI IMG/M metagenome (GOLD analysis project Ga0209755, IMG submission 187301) | Cornitermes sp. P1 segment gut microbial communities from Petit-Saut dam, French Guiana - Co191P1 (SPAdes) (version 2) | ecosystem: Host-associated > Arthropoda: Insects > Digestive system...
TCTAGTGACCCATTTTTGCGTCGGGCGGGGTTTCGATTGATTCAAATATATCCTGTGCAGGTATGTGCTTTTCCAGCTGTTCGGCTATGGCTTGTCTGTAGTCCATTTTATAAATCTCCTCATCTGTATGCTTCCGGTACGAATATCTTTATTGCGTCCTTCTTGCAGGTGACGCGCAGCGGCATATCCGGCCCGTTTTCGCCGTCGGTGTCGGTATCTATGCGGTCGCCGCCAAGTTGCTCGATTAGGAACTCCTCCTCCCGCAGGAAGACTACGCGGCGGTCGTCCAAATAGTCGCCTGTCAAGACCTTCAAAAAAATCGCGGCTATGTCTATCATCGACATCGCCTTAAATCCTATGAAGTCCAACTTTCCGTCGTCTATTTTCGCGGTGGCTGACAGTCTGTCGAAGCCGCCCGCTCCGCCGCCGTTAAGCAGGATGAACATGAAGAAATCATCTTCGTAAGTCCGCTCCTTAGTGGTGATGCGCAGCGGGATGGGTACGAAGCTCGGCAGCTGCCCTATGCCCTTTAGGTAGTAGGCCAGTTTCCCAAGCGCGTCCTTAAACTGCGTGTCCACCTTCTGCGAGACGTTCACGAGCAGCCCCGCTCCGCATACGTTTACGAAGTAGCGCCCGTTAGCAAGCCCCAAGTCCGCGGAGACTGTGCGCCCGCCCGCTATTGCCTCCGCGGCGGCTTTTGCGTCCCTTGGCATTTTCAAGAAGTTAGCAAAATCGTTTGCGGTACCCGCGGGGATAATGCCGAGCGGTACGTCCTTGCCGTGGCGGATAAGCGCGTTTGCGACAAGGTTAACCGACCCGTCACCGCCCGCCACCACGACAGCGTCCTCCGTCATATCCGCAATGCCCGCGTCAAGCGCCGCAAGGGAAGCAGAGCGCAGAAGGTGCGTTTCGTAGCCCGCAGCCATGAAAGCCTCCGCACAGTCGTCTATCGCGAACCTAAACTGCTTGTCCCCAGCGTTTGGATTATATACGAGTTTAATAGCTTTCATGACCTTCCCTCCTTCAACCCAAATAATAGCATAACTTGCAAGGTCAGTAAAGAATCGGCAAGAAAACAGCGACTTCCGCAAACAAGTGTTCACGCAGAAACCGCAGCAAAAGAAACAAGCTCCCCATAATGCAAGCGGTCTGAATTATCCATATGTGGTCTTTCAAATTTTCCTCTTTCTTCATCAAGACAGTCAAAACCGTCTGGAGCAGAGCGATAACCGACAGCTGGCTGATTAACAAAACAAACTCGCGCATGTACAAAACCTCCATTTGTACAGTTTATGCGAGTGTATGCAAAGTAATGTGGAAATGCCCAAGCCAGCATATATGCGCGGCGCGCGCAAGCTCGTCAAGGACAGGCGCCTCCGCACGGAACAAAAACGCGCCGGCCGTATCCGCCTCAAGGATATGGCAAATAGCAGCTCGAGCCGCGCTTGACAACGGAATGCGCAGCTTATCCGTCTTCTCCGAACGTGCGACCATGCCCTCGTCACAAAAATAATCGCCCTCGCCCATCTCCGGCGCAAGCCCGCTATATAGGAAGAAACGGAACATGAAAACGCTAAGGATTTGCTTACCGGGCAGCTCCGCACGGCTAAAATGCTGCAAAGCCTTCAGCGCAAGCCGCAAAAGCTCGTCGCAGGGCGTGCGCTCGGGCACAGCTTTTTCGCAGATTTCAAGCACCTGTTGGGCGCAGGCCAAGCGCTCATAGTCCTGCCTAATAGCAAAAAAATTTTCAATAACAGCCCCTTGGCTCAGCGAGAAAAACTGCCCGCCGTCAACCAGCACATAGTCCCCGTATGTAAACATCTGCGAAGCCGCAAGGAACTTGCTGCGCACCTTCCGCGCGCCCCTTGCGTATACCGTAATGCGCCCGATACCTTTGCACAAAAGAAGCAGACGTTTGTCAGACTCGCCTGCTTCGTATTCCCGCAAGACTAAGGCGCGGGTTTCAAACTTCTTCATCTTCCGACCTAAGATTGACGAAATTAATGTAAGCATCCGGGTCGCCGCTCTGTTTGAACCAGTTCCAGCAAAACTCTTGTAGCTCCACTTTATAAATCCCCCTTGATTTTGTATTCACGGATATTTTCCCCTGCGGCGGCGGTGCTATGCTGGTTATATTTTCTTAGGGTCATAGCCGAGGTCGCGCAGCATAAAATCACTGTCGCGCCAGCGTTTGCGTACCTTTACCCACAGCTGCAAGTTGATGGGCGAGCCAAGCAGATTTTCGAAATCCTTCCGGGCGGCGGCGCCTATTTTTTTGAGCATAGCACCGCCCTTGCCGATTACGATAGCCTTGTGCGATTCGCGTTCGCAGAAGATTGTGGCGTCCACATCCACAAGGTCGCCTTTCTTGCGCTTCTTCATAGCGGCAATCTCCACGGCGATACCGTGCGGGATTTCCTCTTGCAGAAACAGAAGCGCCTTCTCGCGAATCATTTCGGAGGCGATTTGCCGCTCCGGCTGGTCTGTGACCATGTCATCGGGAAAGTAGCGCGGGCCGTAAGGCAAATACTTCCGCAAAACAGCAAGCAGCGCATCCGTATTCTCCCCCGTAAGCGCAGAAATCGGCACTATTTCACTAAACTCGAACTTTTGGGAATAAGCGGCGATAGTAAGCAAAATATCAGGCTTTTTCACCGTATCGGCCTTATTTATGACGAGCATAACCTTAGCGTCCCTCGGCAGCATTTTAAGGATTTCCTCGTCGCCCAGCCCCACCTTCTCCGTAGGCTCCACAAGGTACAGGACTACATCCACCCCGCCAAGCGCATCCTGCGCGCTTTTCACCATGAAATTGCCAAGCTTGGTCTTAGGCGTATGCAGCCCGGGCGTGTCTATGAAAACGATTTGGCAGTCTTCTTCGCTGAGAATACTGCGGATTTTATTCCGAGTGGTCTGGGGACGGTTTGACACAATAGCGATTTTCTCGCCTACCAAATGGTTCATAAGCGTGGACTTCCCGACGTTCGGACGTCCGACAAGCGATACGAAACCGGATTTGAACTCGTTCATTATATATACCTCTTAATCTATCCATGGCCCAAGGTAGTTGTAATCCTCCGCAGGCGGTGCGGAGCCGACTACATCAACAACCGCGCCCTCGTGCAGCACACATATCCAAGTTTGCCCGGGGGTCAGCTGCAAGGGCTGCCCGTTAATAAAATACCAGCGCGTAGGCGTAGTATGTGAGTCCCGCGCCCACCTGACGGTGACAATCCCGCCGCGTGTGGCCAAATACCCTGCGCCGCTGCCCACGGTAGTGACCTCGCGGCGCCCTTCCGCGTCAATCGTCCGCATCCGCACGGACTGGATAAGAACATTAGCGACATGCGCCTGCTCGCCGTTGTTCTTGTCGATATGAGCGCCGTGTACATTGTAGACAGCGAACTTCTGCAAAGCGGGGTTGTAGACAAAACGGCGCGGATAGCCCGCCGAGAAAGGCACAGTCAGCTCATAGGCCGTACGGAAATCCCCGCCGGTAGCCCGCGCAAGCCTGTCAAACGGCAGCTCGTCAAAGTTGAAATCAAAGCCCATCCCATCATTTTCGCGGCGGTTACGCCTAATCCCAACCCGTGCTATGCCCGCCTCCAGCTGTTCCGCGCCTGTATACGAGCTGTGTTCACGCATGGCAGGCACGCGCCAGCGTTCCGGGTCACGCCAGAAGACAGTGGTTTCATGCTGCATCCCGTCCAGACGGTCGATACCCAAGTTCCGCAGACGGGCATACCCGGAAGGGCTGCCCCCATGATGAATAAAGACCCCGTCCACATCCAAGGCAAAATCAACAAAATAATCCCGCGCAGAGCGCACAGGCCCTATCATCTCCGCCTCAAGCCGATGAAAAACAGCAACAAGCCGCGTTATATTCCCCTCCGAAAGCACTTCATAGATAAGCTCGGCATCCGAAAGCCCGCTCTGCGGCAGCGCACGGCTGTGGTTATTGACGATAACAGCCATGGGACGCAGCGGCTCCACTTCCTCCGGGATAGGCAGCCCCGTAAGCGGGCTAAGCACCATCCCAAGCATAGGGTCTGGAGTAGGCGCAGGAGTAGGAGTGGGCGAAGGAGAAGGCGTAGGCGGCGGCGAAGGAGAAGGCGAGGGCGAAGGAACAACAGCAACAGCCGGAACAACAACCGGAGGCGGCGCACCGGGCATCACCATATTAATAACAACAGCAGCCACCGCAACAATACCAAGCCCCGCCGCCGTAAAGATAAGCAGCCAAAGCAGGTATGGATTCATCTTAGGTTTTTGCTGATTTCCGCTTTGCTTAGCCATAATTCTAAAGCCCTCTTACAATCGTGAAATAATATGCTGCCCAACAATAACAGCAACAAACAGCGCCTGAACAGAAGCAAGCAGCACCGCCCCGGCACAGCAGTCCTTTGCTATTTTAGCAAGCGGCGACAAAGTCTTCCCGCAGTATAAGTCTATGATTGCCTCTACCGCAGTATTTATGAGTTCCATGCACATAACAAAGAAGATGGCGTACATTACCATAAAGCTGTGTACGCTGTCTACAGGTAGAATTATGCATATGAAAGCGGCAGCTATGGCGCATATAATATGGATTTTGAAGTTGCGCTCCTGTGCGACGGCGTGGCGGATTCCCTGCCATGCATTCCCAAAGCTGTCGGGCAGCGTTTTATTTTTATGCGGTTTCATTTCAACTCTCCCAGAATTTCGCGTTGGGCGGCTCGCATTTCAGTTTCGTCTTCTTCGGTCAGATGGTCATAGCCGGCCAAGTGCAGTAAGCCGTGTACGGTCAGAAAACCTAGCTCACGCCCCAGTGTATGCCCGTAGGTGCCGGCTTGTTCGCGGGCTATGTCCGTGCAGATTATTATGTCGCCAAGCATAGTGGACGGCAAGGAATCATCCCATTCGTCAGGCTGTGTGAAGGCGAAGGAAAGTACGTCCGTCGGCTCGTCTTTGTCACGGTATTGTTTATTCAGAGCCCGGATTTCTTCCGCTGTCACAAATGAGATGCTGATTTCGGAATTTTTAGGCGCTTTCACGTATGCCAAGCCGCGCTTTATCAGGGCGCTCAGCATTTCTTCACAGCCCGCCCATCCCGCATTTTGCAGGTTGTCCCAGTAAATTTCCATGTGGGTATTGTAGCACATTGTTTTCTTTATTAAAACCCGGTCTTGTTGGGCTTTTAGGATTTTATAGATGGATTAAATCAAATGCTCGTACAGTTCAAAATTATCTAGTATTTCAATCTCGTCCGGCTCTAGTTCCAGTTCGTCTATGATTTGTTCTCTTGTTTTTAGTTTGAGTTTCTTTTTATAGATTTGCTTGACTAACTGTTCAAGCCTGGCTTCTGCCCTAGCTTCCCTCCTGGTCTCCTGCACACTATAATTCTCAATAGCCAACATCTGACTGATTCCCCTTTCGTCCAACTTCTCTACCAACACATCAATTTCATCTTGCGGAACATCAATTTTCCGCAACAGCATGGTAATAATCCTCACTAGCAATTCTTTCAAATGCGGCGGCACATTCATACTATCCAACTGCTCAATATAGTCTTTCGGCAGTTTGCCAAATTCGCTAAAGGCTTCTGCGGATTTCAGTTTATCTACCATCATAAACAGCGATAATACATCCCTAAACTCAGCCAAATCTTCAAAGCTATATTTCTTTAAGCTTACCAACTCGTACTCGAATTTAGGTATGTACTTCGCAAAAATATCATTCATTTCTACCCTATCAAAAAAGTTTGTTTCCGCTGTCCATTCGTCCTCGCCGTCGTAGAACACGATTGGCAGAATCGGAGGGTACTTGAAGCTTTTTGTTTGGGTTATTTTGCCTTTGTATTCTTGCCCTTCGGCTTTTCTTTTTTCGGCTTCTTGCTTGTTTACTTCTTTCTCGTAGTTGTCCAATACAAAGGCGATATACAGAAACATTTTGAAGGATGCACGGAAGTTTACTGTGGATTCATGGTCTACGATAGTTATAACGAACAGCGGGCTTTTATCTTTGAGGTTGATGCGTTTAATTGTGTCTAAGTCTTTTTGCTCGGTCAACAAAGGCAGCAGGCGGTCAGTTACGTCCTCTACGTCTGCGGGAGAAATGTCTTTTAGGATGTCAATATTGATAAAATCCCGTATAAACTCGACAAAGAGTTCCGGCTCGTCTAGAATTAGTTTTAGGCTAGTATCTTTTGCCTTGCGTATGACTGCCAATCTGTACATGCTCCTGTCCGTAGGCTCTTTCCGCCAAAAGATTAAGTCCTTCTTGCGACATAGGCGGTAAATTTTTCTTCCTAGCAATCCACCTCCAAGAATACTTCGGTTGCAGCAAAGAAAAGTATTACCATGTGGGTATTGTAGCACATCGTCTTCTCCATTAAAACCCCAACCCCAGGTAAACATCATTCTCATCATCCTGCGCAACGCCGAGATACCGCCGCGTAGTCGCAAACGATGAGTGGTTATAAATCTCCATAATCACGGCAGGAGAAGCCCCTGTTTTCCAAGCGTGATAGCCGAGCGTTTTCCGCAGCGAGTGACAGGATGCATGTCTTTCTAGCGAGATATCTTCTGATGCACTGCGAATGATGCGATAGGCTTGCACGCGGCTGATTGGTTTGCAGGTTTGCGGATTTTCAAACAGGGCTTGATTTTCGCAGGTTGGTATGATGGTATGTAAGTGGTGGGTCAGTGCGCGGATGCAGTCGCGGTTAAGGGCGAGGGATTTACGTTTGCCTGTTTTCTTTTCGTATAGGGTAATGGATTTTCGGATGCGTTTGGTTTTGAGGTTGCATACTGTACCCCATTTTAAGTTGAGTAGGTCGCTGATGCGGAGTGCGGTGTATACGCCCATGACTATGAGGGTGTGGTTACGGATTTGGCCGCGGTGCAGGTAGTAGTCGATTAGGGAGCGTACTTGAAGGGGGTCGCGGATTGGTTGGGTGGTGGTGGGGTTCTTTGACATTTTGGATTCTCCTTTGGTATAATAGGTGACGTGGTTGGGTTAGGTAACATTATCATCAAAATGTTACATCGGTTTGTCAAACTCTGTAAAATCAAGGAGCGCAAGCTCTTGTTTTTTTGCCTTAGGGCTGCCTTTTTTAGGGCATCCCTTTCTTAATGCCCATTTTACGGGGGTTTACAGCATGTAACATTTTGATGAATATGTTACATCAAGGGGTTGCGATTCAGTAACCTACAGTTCCATTGTGACACAACTTTGAAGGGCAGATAACATGAAAAGTTCTAACGAAAACTTCCAAGGAGGAACATGTTTTATGAAAAGGAAAATTGCTTTATTGTTGGTGGCCATAATGGTAGTCTCGGTAATGCCGATAAACGTGAGAGCCACCCAACCTTCATTTGATTATTGGACTGGTGTACATGATTGGGGAACTCGTTCTCGGCTAGTGTGGCATACAGCTAGTGGCTTATTGGTTGCCCGCCCATCTGTAGTTGACTTATTTTCAACAAATATAGCTAACATTTATGATGCAGCGGGGCTTGGGGGACGAGTATCTTCTGCCGATTTCATTCAAGCCTCGAGTGGGATGCTTGTTAATATGCTTGTTAGTTCAACTATTTTTCAATATCAGCCAGATACAATGAACCACGCCCAAGTTCGCTTGACATTGGAACATGCTCATTGGCTGGCTCATCATTTGCCATTCTCAATAACGTCATCAACTACTACTCCCGGTGCATTGCTCGAGGAATTGTTGGATGAAGATGTAAGTATTTCTATTGAAACCTTGCTAACTCCGATTGAACTATACAATATCCTTGTAGAGACTGATGCTGACATAGCGGCGGTAGCTTTAGCAACGACAATTACTGATGCAAACTTTGTATCAGACTTCGACGCAAACAGAGTTGCTGTGTATGGCTCTGTCACTAATGGGTCTCAAACCATGATGGCATGGATAACAACGGAACCCGGTTCCTCAGGACGACAAAACGCCATGCTAAACGTCGTGAGAAGCGGTGACTGGTCTGCTGGTTATTTAACAACGACAAACCCTCTAATGCTCCATTTACCAATCGAGTACATAACCCGCCCCATTGTACCTGAACCAATGCGTTCACCGGTCAGAAGCATAAATTTTAGTCCAGTTGGCGGATTTGCGCCCATTGGGAGTATTCATAATGTGATATATAGCACTAGCTTAAGTTCATCATGGAGTTCACCGAATTTCAGCATTACCCGCCCCGGTGCTATCGAAAGGCTCTACGCTAACAGAATAGCAACAATATCTGAAGGTATACGTATACAGGAAGTAGGAGATTGGGGGTTTGCTGCATTTAACACAACTGAATATATCAATAATCTGCTAGTACGACTTGAGTTAATTACACCCGGATTCTACTGGTCTGCGGATGTACCTGTCGTTGTTTATCAAGAGGGAGCAAACTTGCATACTCAGCGTGCAACCGCAGGTATAGCCCCACCTCTTGACACATGGCGTGCAGGGAATGATGTCATGTATGTGGTTTTGGATGTAAATAATAGTCCAAGTAGGACTAATTATAATGCATGGTTTCAGCTTAACAATTTGCGTGTTCAAAGTGGTTCATATGCGCAAATAGGTGATGTCGAGGTTTCAGTAAGTCTGCATCAAGCGTGGAAATCTTTAGCTGATTCTTGGGTGTGGACGGATAGTGATGATGATTCTAAGCGTTTTTTCGGTGGTAGAAATACAACCACGCTAGCCGCTGTCCGATTCGAAGAACGACCTCCGACAGTGCAGCAACCTCCAACACCCTCCCCTATACCACAGCCAAGCAACGGCGATAGCGACGAAAGCGATAGCGGTACAACCACCGTCGTAACAGGTGGTACTCCCGGTCAAGCCGGACAACAGCGCCCAACCATAAACATCCCTATCAACGAGGGCGCAGCATCTATCCCTGTCACACAATCTGGCGAGAGAGTAGCATTAGGGCTTCGCCCGGGTACTAACCTAGACCCATTCCTCGCAGGGACAGAACCCGGCGATACCATTACCTTTGACTTATCCGGTATATCAAACGCAGCCACTGCCGCAGTTCATCAAACCGCTTTGCGACAGCTCGCGGATGCCCAGCGTTCAGTAGAATTTATACTCCCAAGCGGTAGCATCACTCTTGACCCTGCGGCGATTCTTGAAGCAGTCCGTGGAGCGCAAGGCTCTTACTTCCTCATTACTGTAACCGAAGCCGACTCGGCTGCGCTTACACCAAACCAAGCCGCTGCGCTTCAAGGCGGTGAGCAGCTCTTGCGCGTTGCAATGCACACCGCTCCCGGCCCAAATGCCGTTAATAATGTACGAGCGGTAAGCAACTTCGGCAATGGTGAAATAACCGTTACAACTCCCCACACTGGGGCATTTCCGGCACAAGTCTGGCACATGGACGCGCAGGGCAAGCGGTCGGAATTACCGACCGCTTGCGACGAAGCCGAACAGACCGTAACATTCACAACCTCGCGATTGTCGGTTTTCGTGATAGGGCAAGCACCCATTCCCGCACCTGTAGCTGTGCAAGCGGTTGAACCTGTTAGCGTTCCGCTTGCTCCCGTAACTCTTTCCGAAGCGGAAAATCACATGACGCGGGACGGCGAGCTGCTTCTCGCACCAGTATTCCGCCTCATACCAAACCCAAGCAACCCCCGCTACGTAACCTCATACGCAATGGTGCGCGTAGTAGCCGATATCCTTGGGCTTGACTGGTCTTGGGATGAAGCTGCACGCAGCGCTATGTTCAGTGACGGGGATACTACGGTGATATTTACCCACGAAAGCGGGTATGCGGTGGTTAACGGCGCGGCTAAGGCTATAACCGCCTCCGGCTTGCCTGCCGATGCCCGGATAGTCGCAGGTAGGTTTTTTGTTCCGCTAGCATTTTTCGGAGAGGTCTTCCCGGTGAGTGTGCAGTGGGATGGTGATGCCCGCAGCGTTACTGTTATACCTCGATAATAGACGGAAATATCCCTTCCTAGAACTTATGGTATGAAGGGGAATAGACATTTTTCAGCCAGTAGGGCTTTGCTCTTGTGGAGAACAATTTAGTTTTACACGAGCGAAGCCCGCTATCTTTTTAATCCCCTTTTGACGGTAATGCGTCATCATGCTAGAATTGGCATAATATTCACAAGAACTGGAGGGTAAGAAGAATGTTTGAATTGTCAAAAGAGCAGTTTCAATACGTGCGGTCTTTGCTTCCACTTTCAAATGCCTTTGTTGAACCGAAAGGTGTAATTGATTTGAATAACCCAGGTTGGGTTTTTGCAAATTCATTAGCGCAGCCAGAAGCGGCAATGGTATATACACAAGGTAATTGCGGTTTCTATCTTCTCGGTAGGTATACGGTTCAATATGCAAAAGAGCTTAACCAAGTCATTGATACAATCATAATACCAAGGCTTATATCCAGAAAAGCCGAATACTTCGAATTCAGTAGCGTTCCTCCTACCACTGATACAGATTTAGAAAATATTTTTAAGTCACGAAAACTCTACTCATGGAAACAAACTGTATACCAATACAAAGGCGGCAACTCCATTCCGAGTATAACTCCACTTCAAGGCGAACTTTGTGATGTAAAAAATATTTTGAAGAAAAAAACAATCAAAAATATGAAGTTTGTTAGCGACAAAATATTGAATTACTGGGAGTCATTTGAAGCATTTAATGACAAAGCATATGGGTACTGTCTGCTAGTGGATAATGTAGTTGCTTCATTGGCTATTACAGGGTGGAAGACTGGAAACGTCTACACAATCAGCATTGAAACAGGTGATGCTTTTCGCCAAAGGGGCTACGCAAAAATTTGCGCTTCAGCGTTGCTTAATTGTTGTTTGAAGAACGGCTATGTTCCCTATTGGGAATGTGAAACAGATAATATTGCCTCTGCAAAGGTGGCGGAAGATTTGGGTTTTATCAAGTCAAATAACTATATGGTCTATGGCTTTAAGACCAATTAGGAGGGATTTTCATGTATAGGAAAATCGAACCAGCTTTACGCATGACAGAAAAGGTGTTGGTTATGCCAACACTAGTTCATTCTGTAGCTTTTCAACTCTGCTCAAAGGGAGTTGGGTGGCTTTTGCCACATCAGCGGGCGACATTCCCATCCCCAATAGGTTGGCGGCAATTTCCAGTTTATCATTCAGCCGCGCTGCCAAAATTTCCGCTTCATATTCCACCAATAACATATCGTCCAAAGCTGACCTCACTCCTTCATCTTCAAATTCCTTGATATCGCCATAAAGGTGATTATATAGCTTCTTTACTAACCCTGCTAGCACATAAGCATCGTAGCTGTCTATATTTCCCGCCTTTTCATACTCGGTGATGCCTTTCAAAATACCATCGTTTATTAAATCTTTGAGTGCCTGTGCGTTTTTCCGCATGACATCTTCATCTTTCCCCTGCGCTACAGCCTTTTCGATTTGTTGGCGTAGCTTCAGCAAATATAACGGCAGAAGTGTACCCATGCGCTGTGCGTTTAGCTCATCAATATTATAATCCAAAACCTTCACGGTGGGAACGGTGAAATTAATTGTGCCGCTATCCCCGAAGTCAAGTTCCAATGTTACCTCATTGGGAGAGTTGCTGTTGTTGTCCAGTAGGATGATTTTGGGCTTCGGAAACTTCAGTTTGATTTTATCCCTGCCTGTTTCCCTATATTTTAGCGCATCCCTGTATCCGTAATCAAAGACACGAAGCACGATGGAAAAATCGTTCGTGTGTCTGTAAGCACTTTCTATTTCTATATGGAAGCGGTATACTTCGCCATTTGCGTGGATGGTGAGGATTGTATCCGAGATAGTTTTCCCCAAATCATCGTCTATGCCCTCTGTCCAGTTATATACCATTTTGCTGTCCAACGGAAAATTCGTCTTGAACAGCCCATTAATTAAATTTATGACAGCAATTGAAGAAAGCATCAAAATGCGCTTGAGGATTTTATCATATATATGGCTTATTTCTTCTCTTTTAGGCACAGTTGATATTTCTGTGTTTTCTTGCAAAGCGAACCCTCCTAGCGCACCCTTTCCCATAATTATAACACGATGCGCTGTGTTTTCAATAAAAACCACCCCCCCGCCTCAAAAAGGTGCAAAAAAACTCCAAACCTGATATAATCTCGTTTATTGAAATCGTAGAGAGGTGAATGACAATGACCGGACAGGTAAGGATTGCAGACGAAGTGATATCTACCATAGCAAGCTCGGCGGTTCTTGAAACAGAGGGCGTTGCCGGCATGGCTTATGCGGGGCGCAAGCGCCCGGGCAAGGGCGTTTCATTGAAAATCGAGGACGGCAAGGTGAAAATAACCGTCGCGGTGATGGTGGCGGGCGGCGTTAAGATTCAGGACGTAGCGGCGAACGTGCAGCAGAAGGTAAAGGACGCGGTGGAGACTATGACAGGCTTCGTTGCGGAGGAAGTTAACGTACACATCTCCGGCATGGTGGCATGAGCAGACACACGGCGCGGATACATGTGATGAACCTTATTTTTCAGTTGCCGTTTCATCCGGAATGGGGCGAAGACGGCGGCTTGTTTTCTGCTGCTTCGGAAGAATACCTTGCGGGGCTTTCTGACCTTGGCGAGCATTTGCGCGGGGTTAATCCCAACGAGGCAGACAGCGCGTTTATCCGCGGGGAATGCGGCGGCGTTTTCGGCAATCTTGCGGAAATAGACGCGGTTATAGACGCGCGTTTGAAGGACTGGGAGCTTGGGCGGCTTGCGCGGATTGACCTTGCGCTGCTTCGGCTTGCCGTCTACGAGATACGCTACGCCGAGGATATTACAGACGCGACCGCTATAAATGAAGCAATCGAACTGGCAAAAGTATACGGCACGGACGAATCCGCCGCGTTTATAAACGGCGTGCTTGGGCAGGTATCGCGTGATGGATAAGGCGTTTTCTGTATCGCAGGTTAACCGTTATATAAGGAGCCTGTTTGAGGCGGATGCGCTGCTTGCCGAGCTTTTTGTTAAGGGCGAGCTGTCTAATTTTAAGCGGCACGGCTCCGGGCATTTGTATTTCAGCTTGAAGGATGCTTCGGCTTCTATGAACTGTGTTATGTTTGCGAGCTACGCGGGCGGGTTGAAGTTTGAGCCGGAGAACGGTGCCGAGGTTGTTATCAGCGGGCACGTTTCGCTTTATGAGAAGACGGGGCAGTATCAGCTTTATGCCGTTACCATGAAGCCGCTTGGCGAGGGTGACTTGGCGGCTGCCTTTGCGCGGCTGCGTGATAAGCTTGGGCGCGAGGGGCTTTTTGCGCCGGAATATAAGAAGCCGATTCCGGAATGGGTAAGCTGTGTGGCTTTAGTGACCAGCCCCACGGGTGCGGCGGTGCAGGACATGGTCAAGGTAATCCGCTCGCGGAACCCGGGCGTTAAAATCGTTGTCGTGCCTTGCTTGGTGCAGGGCGAGGCTGCCGCCGCGGACATAGTGCGGGCGGTTCGCGAGGTGAACGACTGGCGCGGGGCGGATGTTATGCTTGTAGGGCGCGGCGGCGGCTCGGCAGAAGACCTTCAAGCATTCAATGACGAGGCTGTCGCCAGGGCGATTTTTGCTTCGGACGTTCCTGTGATTTCTGCCGTGGGGCATGAGACTGATGTTACTATCGCGGACTTTGTTGCGGATTTGCGGGCGGCTACGCCCTCGGCGGCGGCTGTGGCGGCTGTGGGCGATGCCTCGGAGCGGATTCGCTTGGCTGCTAATCTCCGCAGGCGTGCAGATAGGGCTGCGGCACAGGTTTGCGCGGCTTCGCGGGCGGAACTTGCGCTGCTTTCGCGGGATATGGAGAGAGTTGTAAATTCGCGGCTTTCCGCTGTCAGGACAAAACTTAACAGCAGGGCACAGCTGCTTGACAAAATCTCGCCTTACGCGCTTTGGAAACGCGGGTTTGCCGCTGTTTGTGACGAGGACGGGCGCGGAATCCGCTCGGTGGACGATTTGCGGGACGGGCAGGACATTACGCTGCACATGCAGGACGGCAGAGCGGCAGCACGGATACTGAAAAGGAGTAAGCATGGAGCTGACATTTGAAAAAGCGCTGTCACGGCTGGAGGCGGTTGTTGAGGCGATGGAGAACGAGGAGACTACCTTAGAAACATCCATTACACTCTATAAGGAAGGTATGATTCTGTCGAACCGCTGCAATGAGATTTTGGCACGGTTTGAGGCAGAGGTAGTTCAGCTGCAAAAGGAAGCGGACGGCGCTTTTTCGGAGGTACCTTATGCGTGAGGAAATCGATGCAAGGCTTTTGCAGCTTGTCGGCCTGTGTGAGGAGGCTTCGCTTCGAGAGGCCATGGAATACAGCATACGCGCGGGCGGTAAGCGGGTGCGGCCTATGCTCCTTTTGGCAAGCTGCGAGGCGGCTGCGGGTTCTTATGACGGAACGGCGCTTGATTTTGCCTGCGCCCTTGAAATGATTCATACCTACTCGCTCATTCATGATGATTTGCCTGCTATGGACAACGATGATTTCCGCCGCGGGCAGCCTACCAGTCATAAGCAATTCGGCGAGGCGATGGCGATACTTGCGGGGGATGCGCTGCTTAGCCGCGCCTTTGAGACTATGGCGCGGGTTTGCGCGGATGCGCCCGATACGCGGAATGTGCAGGCCATGCTTGCCGTTACCGCGGCCGCGGGCGACAACGGTATGATTACCGGGCAGGTGAAAGATATTTTTTACGAGAATAAAAAGCTCGACGGTGACACATTATTTAGTATACACAGATATAAGACAGGCGCGCTGTTTTCGGCGGCCTTTGAGGCGGGTGCGCTTCTCGGCGGCTCTGCGCATGTTGCTGAAATGAAAGCGGCGGGCGCTAAGCTCGGCTGGGCTTTTCAGATTTTGGACGACCTGATGGACGTTACCGCAAGCGAAGAAGTGATGGGTAAGCCCGCAAGCGACAGCCGCAACCGCAAAAACACATACGTCAGCGTACACGGGCTTGATAAGTGCAAGGCTGACTATGCCCGCGTTTCCGCAGAGGCGCTGTCGGAGCTTGATGCGCTTCCGCAAAAGACCGGCGCGCTTAGGAATGTAGTGCAGCAGGTTATTGACAGAAAAAACTAGACTGGAGAGTCTTGAATGGAGCCAAACGCGTTCCTTGCGCTTTTAAGCAATAATCATTTAATCACGGCTGTTTTCGCTTGCTTTTCTGCGCAATTTATTAAGGTTTTGCTTAACTACGGATTTACGGGGCGGATTAATTCCGCGTTGTTGTTTTCGACGGGCGGTATGCCTAGTTCGCATAGCGCTTTTGTTGTTGGGATGGCAGCTTCCGTCGGGGCTACGGAGGGGCTGTCTAGTCCCTTGTTTGCTTTGGCTGCGGTGTTTGCTTTCGTGGTAATGCACGATGCCGCGGGCGTGCGCAGGGCCGCGGGTAAGCACGCCGAGGTTATTAACGACCTTTTTGAACGGCTCGAAAAGCTTGGGGTTACGCCTGCGGAAAAATTAAAGGAACTGCTTGGGCACAGCCCTGTCGAGGTTTTTGGCGGGGCGATTTGGGGACTGATTATCGCGGTTGTTGCGCAGTGGGTGTTGATATGGTGATGGAGCGGGTTAACTCGCCGGAGGATTTGAAGGGGCTTAGCGTGACCGAATTGGTTACGCTCTCGGAGGAAATCCGCGGGTTTTTGCTTGAAAATATTTCGCAGACGGGCGGGCATCTTGCCTCTAATCTCGGCGTGGTGGAACTGACTGTCGCCCTGCATAAGGCTTTCGACAGCCCAACGGACAAGATTATCTGGGATGTGGGGCATCAATCTTATATACATAAGATTCTCACCGGGCGGCGCGGGCAGTTTGGTACGCTGCGCCGCCTGGACGGGCTAAGCGGCTTTCCCAAGTCGAGCGAAAGCCCGCACGATGCCTTCGATACGGGGCACAGCTCTACCGCGATTTCCGCCGCGCTCGGCTACTGTGCCGCGCGCGACTTGCGGAATGAGGATTACGCGGTTGCCGCGGTGGTGGGCGACGGCTCCATGACGGGCGGCCTCGTTTACGAGGCGCTTAACAACGCCGGGCGCGCTAATACCGACATATTGGTTATACTAAACGACAACGAAATGTCTATCTCGAAGAACGTGGGCGCGGTTTCGCGGCATCTTCACGACATACGCACAGCGCCCATTTACCGCCGTACAAAGCAGGATGTGCATAAACTGCTCGAAAGCATTCCGCGGCTTGGCAAGCGGGTGGATAAGGTAATCGAGTCGGTTAAGGACGGCTTGAAGTACATGCTTGTGCAGGGTGTGCTTTTTGAGAAGATGGGCTTTCAGTACTTCGGGCCTGTGGACGGGCATGACCTTCGTGCGCTTATGGCTACCTTCCGGAATCTGCGCGGGATAAAGGGGCCTGTGCTGCTTCATGTCGTCACGACCAAGGGCAAGGGCTACGCGCAGGCCGAGGAATCGCCCACCGAGTACCACGGGGTCGATACCTTCGAAATAGAGACGGGCGAGCCTACCGCCGAGTACCTTGGCATGTCGTACACGCAGATATTTGGGCGCACTCTCCTTAGGCTTGCCGAGCGGGAGCCGAACCTTGTTGCAATCACTGCCGCCATGCCCGATAACACGGGGCTATTACCGTTTCAGGAAAAATATCCGCGGCGGTTTTTCGATGTAGGTATCGCGGAGGGACACGCGCTTACTTTTGCCGCGGGGCTTGCGAAAGGCGGGCTTATCCCTGTCGTTGCGGTGTTTTCGTCATTCTTGCAGCGGGCTTATGACCAGATTCTGCATGATGTTTGTACGCAGAACCTGCATGTTATTATCGCGGTAGACCGCGCGGGGTTGGTCGGGCCTGACGGCGAGACGCATCAGGGCTTGTTTGACCTGTCGTTCCTTGCGCACATTCCGAATATGACCATCCTTGCGCCGAAAAACCGATACGAGCTTGCCGATATGTTCGAATACGCTGTTTTCCGGCACAAGGCTCCTATTGCTGTCCGATATCCGCGCTCTGTTGCTTCACGTGTTTTGAAGGACAGCCGCCTGCCTATCGTGCCTTTTGAGGCCGAGACGGTCATAAAGGGAGAGGGAGCCGCGCTTGTTTCTGTCGGCGCGATGATGGACGAGGCGCATCCGGCAGTGGAAGAAATCCGTAAAAAGGGTTATAATGTAAGCCTGTACAACGCTCGCTTCGTAAAACCTCTGCCGCAAAAATTGACAGAAGACTTGCGAACTTACCGACATGTATTTATACTGGAAGACAACGTACAAAGCGGCGGTTTCGGCGAGCGCCTTTGGGCGGCGGTTTTGGGTCAGGAAGTACACTTCATGGCTTTTCCGGATAATTTTGTCGAACACGGCAGCCGCGAGGAGCTGCTGCACCGCTACGGCTTAGACAGGGAGGGAATTGTCAAACGGATGCTGAAAGTTCTAGGCTAGATAAGCGGCTGAATATGAGCCGCGGAGCCGCGCGTGAGTTGATACAGGGCGGGCATGTTAAGGTAGACGGTGTGGTTATCGCGAAGGCTGGCGCGCTTGTTTCCGCGGACGCGGAAATCGTCATAGACAGGCTGCCCGCGTTTGTGGGACGCGGCGGTGATAAACTTGAGGCTGCTTTGCGGTGCTTCGAGATAGAGGCGGCGGGGCGCGTTTGCCTTGATGTGGGCGCGTCTACGGGCGGCTTTACCGATTGCCTGCTGCAACACGGCGCCGCGAAGGTGTATGCCGTGGAGAACGGAAGGGGGCAGCTGGCTGATGTGTTACTGCGCGATACGCGCGTTGTCAGCATGGAGGAGACGGATATCCGTACCGTTGACGCGAGGCTTTTCCGCGAACCGCTTGGTCTGGCTGTTGTGGATGTATCGTTCATCTCGCTGAAACTGGTGCTTGCTCCCGTAAAAGCGCTGCTGCAAGAAAATGCGGACATACTGTGCTTAGTGAAGCCGCAGTTTGAAGCAGGCAGGGGCAAGGTCAGTAAGCGCGGCATTGTCAGAGACGCGAAGGTTCGCCAGCGCGCCTTGGAAGAAGTAATCAGCTTCGCTAAAGAAATCGGCCTATCCCATCACGCCACACTCCCCTACCCCGACCCGCCTCCGCGCGATAAAAATCAAGAATATTTAATCCACCTCAAAACATAATTGCTGCTTCAGAAACAACTAAAAAGCGCGAAAATGCGCTTTGAACCATAGCGCAATTTCGCGCTCACTAGAAGTTTCTGAAGCAGCATAGAAAGAAGGAACCCAAAATGTCAGAAAAAAGAGCAACAAAAAAAGCAGAGCTGCAAAAATGGCACCGCGACAGAAAGCGAAGTAAGAACATCATAAAGCTGGTGCTTATCGGTATCTGCATAGTCGCCGTCGCGGGAATCTGCTTCGTGGGCTGGGACATGTGGAGCCGCAGCTTTGTAATGACCTTCGACGGACAGCGCATCCCCACCTCCGACGCACGCTTCTTCTCCGCCTTTGCGGACGGCGGCCCGGACTTCCGCGACCAGGCCATAGAGGGGCTTACACACTTTCTGCTTGTTGACCGCGCGGCGCGTCATTACAACATTATCCTGACCGAGGAAGAACTGGAGGAAGTCACAGAAAGCGCAGCCGAACTCCGCCAGCAGTTCGAAATGTTCGGCATACCCTTGCGCGGCGTTTCCGACGACAGGCTAATCGAGCTTGTGAGCATGGATGTCCTCTCCGAGCGCCTTTTTGACATGTATACCGCCGATGTGGCTATCGACGACGAAGCCGAGTTCTCCCGCGCTTTGAACGAGTTCCTGGAAGAACACCGCGACGATTTCGTTGATATGGAGTTCCGTTTCCATCTTTCGTCCGCGGAAATGGTATCGCAGTCCGCGTGGCTTGAATTTGGGCTGAACGACCCCGCCGAGTTCAATAATATAATAGTCCGCGACATGGCGCTGCAAACGGGCATAGACGAGGACGACATAGAAGTGCCGTCCATCAATCTGGCCTCCCTACGCCAAGACCCAAACATCAACCCGCAGATAATCGACTACCTGATGAGTCTCGAAGTAGGCGATTTCTCCGAGCCTATCCAAGTTGACGAGGATACTTTTGTAATCTTCATAGTGGACGGCATCGACATCCCGACAGATGAAGAACTGAGCGAGCTGTACCGCGAAGACTACATCCTGACCAACCGCCTTGAGGCATTCGAGGAAGCGATGGAAAACTGGCGCGAGGCGACTGATATCGAAATCAACCCGCGTGGTGTTAATGCGGTTTAAGGTCGGAATAATCGCGAACGAGCTGCGCGACCCCGGGCTGCAATACGCGCGTGAGGTAGAGCAGTGGCTCTTGCGCAGAGGGTGTCAACCGGTCGCTCACACCGACCGGTTGGACGGCTGCGACTTCCTTGTCATACTCGGCGGCGACGGCACGGTGCTGCGCGCCTCGCACGGCGCTGCTCCGCACGGTATCCCCATGCTCGGCATAAATCTGGGCTCGCTTGGCTATCTAACGGACGTAGACCGCCACGAAGGCTTCGCCGCGCTGGAAAAAGTACTGGCGGGCGACTACCGCACG
>Ga0209755_10003534_pt1 | contig 19492 bp, 19 predicted proteins | sample TergutCo191P1_FD_187301 | JGI IMG/M metagenome (GOLD analysis project Ga0209755, IMG submission 187301) | Cornitermes sp. P1 segment gut microbial communities from Petit-Saut dam, French Guiana - Co191P1 (SPAdes) (version 2) | ecosystem: Host-associated > Arthropoda: Insects > Digestive system...
AATACATGCTATATGCACTGCCCATCTCATTTTTCTTGATTTGATCACCTGAGTAATATTGGGTGAAGAGTACAGCTCATTAAGTTCTTTATGTAGTTTTCCCCACTCCCTTATTACCTAGTCCTTCTAATGCTCAAATATTCTCCTCAGCAACATATTCTCAAACACACTCAGCCTATGGTCCTCCCTCATTGTGTGCAGCCATGTTTCACACCCATACAAAACAACAGGTAAAATTGTAGTTCTGCATACCTTCATATTTATATTTTTGGATAGCAAACTGGGAGACAAAAATTCTGCTCCAAAAGATAGCAAGCATTTCCTGACTTCCACCTGCTCTTAATTTCTTCCCGAAGAGAATTTGGACTTTTTCCCAGATTTGAGCTCTTCCACCCTTTCAGAGGAGCTGTTATTCTTTATATTGTGACTTCATCCTGCATTCTGCTCTTGAGGCATGACTATGTACTTACCAGCATTTACTTCCAGTCCAATCTCCTTACTAGCAATTGCTAAAGCTTGTATTTTTTTATAGTGTGTATGCTTCTGCCCATTATATTAATGTCATCAGCATATAAACTAAAAGCTGGTGTGTGCCATTTAATTTCAAGCTATCCTGGTTTACCTGAACCCTTCTAATGGCATACTCTATAGCAAAGTTGAAAAGAAATGGCAATAAAGCAGCTCCTTGTTACAAACCATTCTTAACAGGAAACTTGTTAGACAAATGCTTGCCTATCCCGACTTTCCTAAAGGTTTCATTACCCTTCCCAGTTTCATGGTGATAACCAAACTCATTGAGAATATTATACAAGACCTGCCTCCAAACTAAATCATAAGCTTTCTTGAAGTCTGAAAAGTGATGCATTTTATTCCCATTTTTTTCTCAAATATTTGACAGTTGCAGAATATGTAGCCAGTAATTGACCTGTTACATTGAAATTCATGCTGATGATAACAAATAATTTCCTCTGCATATGGAGTTAACCTTGACAGCAGGATATTGGATAAAATTTTGTATGTAGTTGACAAAAGTGATATGCCTCTATCATTACTACAATCTGTTTTATCACACTTCTTATGGATAGGTACAAAGTTCAATATCTTCCATGCCTCGGGCACTTCTTCCTCCAAAGAGAAATAATAAGTGTATGGATCTCAGAGTAAATTGTTCTACCCCCTGCTTTAATCAATTCTGCTGGGATCTGATAAGTCCCTGGTGATTTGTGTCTTTTAGTTTTACAGTAGCCATCTCAGCCTCAAAGGCACTCAGCTCAGGCACCAGTGATTCTGCTGTTTGTATTCTTACATCATTTACCCCATGTACATTAAACAGCTGAGAGAAATTGTTCCTCTACCTAGCCTGGAGTCTGTAACCACATCACCCTTCTCATCCTTTACTATATTAATTCTAGGTTGGTAACCCTTCTTAAAATCAATGATGGCCCTATACAAGTTTCTTATATTTAAACATTAATATTCTTCATCAAACCATGGTTTATGCTGCTTCAATTCATACAGACCTAGACTGTCTTTAGCTGACATTCTGATATTCCCTTCAGTGTTCTCACAAGCCCTGTTTATGTCTTCACTATTATTTGAGTTCTCCAAAGCTGTGCACCTGTTTGAGATCTTAATCTGATCCTGTTTCCTAATCTCCAGCTCATTTGGCTTCCTGATATTATATCTTTCCACATCAAGCTTCTGTGCTGCTCGTTTACTTACTGCCAATCTTTCCCTACCTTCTGCAACCATTGGACAGTGATCATTAACACAGTCAGCTCCCCTGAAAGATCATACATCGAGTATACTCGAATGCCATCTCCTATCTGTCAGTATGTGATGAATCTGGTTTTGAGTCTTCCCATCAGGAGAGGTCCAGGTGTATGTCTGAATGTTTCAGTGTGGGAACATCGTCCTCTTCACGGCCATATGTTTTGGGTGTGGTAAAGTTTACTATTCTAACATCATTATCATTACAATCCAGGCGTAGACTCTCATTCCCAGTTGTCGGTTTTAAAATATTCTCTCGCCCCAATTTTACATTAAAATTTTCATATGGTACTTAGGAAAATGATTTTAAAAAACCTGCTGTAATTCCTCATAAAACTTTCTTTTGAATCATCACTTTTCTCCTGACTTGGTGCATGCACATTCAAACACTTTTATTATACCAATGACCTCTCAGAGCAATATATGACGTCCTGTCACTAACGAACTCTACTCTCTTAACTGGTGATAACTATTCTGTGGTGTACAAAACATCCTGTTCTCAATTGATGATTTTTGTTTCCTTTTCCATAGAAAAAAAATATAATTCCCTGCTCTTAGCATGCCTCCTATGTCCCACCTAACCTGACACCCACAAAATCTAATTTATGTCTTACTAATTCCCTAACCACTGTTTTAAGTGAACCTGGCCTGTATATTCCTTAACATTCCATGTACCAAATCTCACATCCCTTTTCCATTGCTTAGGTTGTACCAGAGGATCAAGACCAGTTTATACGGTGAGGAGTTGTTAGCACCTCGCCCAAGCCCCATGCTGGAGGGGCACCCCTTGTTGGCTGTCTGCAACTGCTTATTCAATATATTCACAGCTACCTTCCATAATGGAAACCATTCCTCCATCCAAAACCTGAGGACATGCCATACCATGGTGGCAGGGACTTGTGGATTGTGTTATGTATCTCATATTATTTTGTCTGTCAAGAATAATGGTCTTTCTTTTCAGTTCCTTCACTGTGGTCATATAAAGTGCAGTATGTCATATGTTTGCTGATTGTAAATGTGGAAGTGATATTTGAGATTTTCACAAAAGGAACTATGAAGTTGTCTGCTGAGGTGTGATTCTGTGTAGTTCATTTGCACAGTACTGATGTTTGCCCCCAGGCTATACCAATCTTCGGGTATCCTCTTTTATCCCACCATCTGCCCTCACGAAACATATAAGAGCCCATAGTCCTCATGATGTGCTCTTAGTTTTGGTCCAGGGCCCCTCTTCTCTCTTTTTCCCTGCATCTTAATTTTTCTACCCTAAAGATGGAGGTACCAGGTTCCAATGGAACATATCTATGCCATGGTACGTGGCATCATCCCAGAAGACCGTCATTTTAAAAATAAAATTTCACAGTGTATGGCATATGATTGCGTGTCTTTAGTGACCCAACTGAATATCACTGTTAATTGTCTTTTGTTGCAGGAGGCTCAAGAGACAGCCCTTCCAGAAGACGATGAAGATCTGTAAATATTTTAGTGTTTGTGTTAATTTCAATGCAAATTTAAAGTCATCTGCAAAATAAGATTTGCCTTGTGTGGGTATTGCTAAAGCTGCTAAGTACATATGTTGCATTGAAAGGGAAATTTGGGACAAATTTGAAATGTTTGCATATTTGAGTGTTGTTTCTCGATGCCTGTTGTGAAATGGATGGATGGAGTGCATATTAGAGGACTGTTTACTATTTTTATAGACAAGCGTGAATATTGATATGTTTGGGAATTTGTTTCAAGTTACATTTAAATCTGCTTCCAACAGTATCTCTGAATCTTTTGTTAACATACTAAAAGGCTGCATATTTTACTCTTATTAGTGAAATTTATTTTCCATTATGCATTTTTAAAGCCTTAATATCAACAGTCATCATGATACTCTCTGAAGAGTGTGAGAGAGACTTTGCTTTCAAAAGTGGTTGGTTTTTGACTTAATACTGGTTGATAATGTATACAAGAAAAGAGAATAAATCTTTGTATTGGCCTGTGAAGGAAATTTGTGTTTTAATGTGTACAGTTGTAGGTGAAATAAGAAAACGCTGGAAATAAGGATTCAAATCACATCCAGAAACTACTGTGGGCACATTGCTTTCATGGGCATGGCCAACATACATATTTGCAAGAGGATGGAGTAAATTTAATTTCTTTTGTTCTCCATGAGGTCCATAGCAGGAACAGAAATCTGCAGACCAATTTCTCTTTTATATATGATGGACATCTGTGAAATATGATGTGTATGGACTTTATGGGACATGAAGGTTCAAAACAACCCATCATCAACCCCTCTGCTTGGTCAGATTAATCCAGTCCACACCCTGTTTTTCTCCTAGGTTTTAAAAACTCTTCCTTTCTGGTTTTCCAGCTGAAATAAGTACACAAAATTTGTGGATATATTTTAAGCTTAGAAAGCCTAACCATAATATATGACAATGAAGGAGGAACCAAATGTGTGACCATGGAGCTGGAAAATCTAGCTTTTAAACTTCTCATGTATATAAAAACATAAAGATTAAAATGTACACAATTTTAATTTGTTTATATGCAGGTGTAAAACTTTTCTCTCACATTAAGAGAAGAACAGCCATGGATTCCAAGAAAGAAGTAATATTAGATGTCAACAAAAACGTAAAATTGAAGCAAATAAAAAAGACAAGCTGACAGTAAAAGAAACTGTAGCCAAGGTTAACACTAGGAAAAATCAAATGCATGATACATTAACCCTTAGCGTACTAATGTTGTGTGTGTGTGTGTATATATATATATATGGACCTATGTTTGGCAATTCTGAAAGCTGTCTCTTTCTATTTGCTGCACAATGTTTCAACACTGAATCAATGCAGAGTGGTTTTTGGTGTCACAGTTGCATGTAAACACTTTGCCACCTACCAAGGTAACCCTAATTAGCCATGAATGCGAAAGTGTCATAAGTCTTGAAAGCATATTGTGCAGTTAGTTCAGCCTTTCATTTAGTTAGTGGAATGGAATGTTGGGGGTCATAAAACTATGCATTTTAGTACCAGGCAGCTGGGTAGCGGCTTGGTAATGGTTGTTAGGTAGGGAGAAGGGGCATTTTCCCGAACTCCCCTGCAGAAGTTGCAACTTATGTCAGTTGAGACTTTCCTGTTGCACCGAGCAGTGGGTGTATAGTTTCGGTAATGGAAAGTGAGATTTCTCATGTGAAACGGGCTCGTCTGCTGTCTCAGAATCAAATAAGAGAAATCGTAATGGATTCAGACGACAACGAGAAATACTACATTTATGAGGACACGGAAGACGACGAGCCATGCCCACCTTCGCGACGGTCTTCAATATCAGAGCCTCCAAGCCCAGATTTTTCCGCCAGCAGCTCTGAAGATGAGGATGATGTTGGTAATATGGCAGGTCAACAGCCACAACCCTGCCTGTGGACACTGCCTCCTCAACCTCGAAGGTGTGTAGTTCACACCTTTACTGGGGCTCCCAATGGGAAAAGCAAGGAAGCTGCACACATAATGAGCAAGTCCACTCCACTTAGCATTCTGCTGCTGTTCTTCAAGGACAAACTTTTCAAAATTTTACAACCCTTCCGAATATTTGGCAATAGATGAAGTCATCGTGAAATTCAAGGGAAGGATACTTTTCAAACAGTACATCCCGAAAAAACGCAAACGTTTCGGCATCAAAATGTTCAAACTGTGTGACTCTACAGGATATACATATGACATGAATGTTTACCTTGGTAAAGACAGACAAAGGGCAGCACAACACCTGACAGCAACACAATACATTGGCTAATCTGACAAGGGGTGTAGAAGGATTTGGTCATAAACTACATGGACAACTTTTTTTCCTTCTCTGACCTATATGACGACTTGACACACAAGAAAATTTTCTGATGTGGGATGGTTAGGCTACATAGGAAGGGCATGCCCAAGGACCTCAAACCCAAGACAGTGAGATTGAAACGTGGTGACATTCGAGTAAGGACTAGGGGTGACTTAACGGCTGTGGTGTGAAAGGACAAGAGAGACTTGTGCCTCCTGACGAACATTCACGATCCACCCAGAGAAGGCAATTATCGCAATGAACACGGGAATGCAATAAAGCCGGCGTCGCATGTGTTCAACGAGGGGCGTGACGCGAACCGTGCTATTCAAATGTGTCATGTGTGACGTGGCGCTTTGTGTGGACCGAAGTTGTTTTGAAGATTACCACACCAAAAACCACTTATAAGACTTTTCTTTCTTTCTCTGTGCAAACTGTTGGAGCCTCGACCAAAATGCAAGTAAAAAAAAACATGGATAATTACAACTTTTTTAGAAACATATGTTCTCCAGTACACACTTAAGGACATTACAACATTTTTAAGGCATCCTTAGTAATGTCTGATTCCTTCCCCACAAATTGCTTTTTGTTTCACAATTTTATGTCGCTTAGTTCTCAAAATATTAATTTTTTTCAAAAAGCATGCAAAAATTTAAATACCCCCACAGAATAATTTGGCGAGCTGGGACTTACAGATGGGATTTAAAACGGTACGCTAAGGGTTAAAAGCAAAGTTCAAAAGAATAAACCAGTGGTTAAAATGCAGGCACTGTTCAGTGGTGAGTACCTAACAAAACTGGAACACAGCAATGGGATGTTGTGAGCATGGTATGTAAATACAAGAGTCAGAAACCACTCAATATTTGGACTGGTGGTACAGTGGCTACAGAACTGGGAAAAAGTTAATTTAGGGCATTAATGGGTGATTAGAAATTTTCATAAAGATGGTGAAACTGTATTTAGTGAAGTCTGGTGAATCCAGTGATGTTTGGGAAGAAAGTGTAGCTGACTGGGTTGACAAACTTCAGTGACTGCATGAAACAGAAACTGCCAGCAATGGAATAGCAATTATGGTCCCTTGCCGTACCATTACAGCAGGATTCATTGTATTATTAATAGTGCAATATCTAACCACCTGAACCACATACAATGGCCAGTGAAGATTTGATTAAATGCTACCAACATTTGTAAACAACTGGTAACAAGATGTGAAAACTGGTACTTTGATTTGAGGTACCAATTCAAAATTTTAGTACCCTCCACAATATTCCAGGAATGTCTATCATGGAATGTTTATAACTGTATGCAGAAGATAATACAGTGTAACAAAAAGAAAACTATATTTCAATCATTTATGAAAATCACACAGGGAAACAATTATCCAAGTTGATTTACATTTTTAATGAACTGTAATATTAACTGAGGAAATGGAATTTATGCACTTCCATTACAGATACTACCTACAACATATTAATATAGCAGTAAGTAAATTTCAATGCATGACTTGAGGATGGAGACGAGATTCAGGTCTTCTACAGCACAAACCAGTAGTTCCAACTTACACTATTCTGACAGGTTTATATATCACAAGTGTATCAAATCAGTCACACACAACACCAATTTTTATCAGCTTATTCATGGCTACATGTTTCAGTTACAATTGCAAACCATCATCAGGCCTTTTTTAAATGCTGATACTGGAAAAACTGTATACTGTATTCCCCTTTCACATTAAAAATACATTATAAATGTATAATTTTATGTATCTTTACTGTGAAAGGGGAGATATCAATATATAATTTTTCCTCTACCAGCATTTATAAAAGCCCTGATGAAGGCTCAAAATTATAACTGAAACATATATGTGTGATTTGTTAATACCATGGGGATGTCACACCTTAAAAAAAAGTTTTATAGAAACTAAAAAAGTATCAGTGATTTGAGGAAATATAATGAAAATTAGAATTAGAGTTTCATCTCACAAAATAAACTGAATGTCCCTGCAACATCAGTGTTTGAGAAGAGATCTGGTGCTCACTTCAAACCACACAGCTAAGTCAAAACTGTGAGGAAATATTCTAACTTGAGAACTTACAGCCTCTGTCCTGCTATCCTATCACTGGTACAAACATAAATTTCTGTAATATTGTAACAATTTATGATAGCTGTAACACCACACCTTCTTTTAGGGACAATATTATTTTTTATTCATCACAACTTCATGATTTTACCAATATATGATTTTGGATATACTGTTTATGCTTGAAATGTAGAGAGTCCACCTTACACCTCACTGATGTATTACAGATGCTGTTGGTATGAAATGACTTTGATTATGTACTCAGTTTATTGTACAAACCAAATGCACAGTATTAGTTGTACATAAATAAAAGACGTATCTCCAACATGTTTCGGTTTGGGTTTAAATATGATGTTTTAATCATATTTAACCCCTACTTTTTAAAAGATCTGTACACATTCTACTTTTTATACATAAATGACGTCAACAACAGGCTGTAGAACCTTGTGAATAATAGCTTCTCATTGCCAAGTAGTTTTAAATGTGGCATTTGTACTCCCTGAAGATTATACACTTGCATTGAAACATGTTGGAGATATGTCTTTAATATCCATGTATATATAATTTATGCATTTGGTTTGTACAATAAACTCAGTACATTATACAAAGTCAGTGCATACCAACCTTGAAGCTTAATTAAATGCTACTGTCTTAAAAACCTGTTAAAATATGATGGAAACAAATGTTTTAATCAAATTTTAACCATAAGTTTTTAAAGACCTGTACAAGTTCTACCTTTTATACAAATTCAACATCAAAAATGGAACTGAAGAACCCTGTGAATAATAGCTTCTCATTGGCAACTGGATTTAAATGTGGCATTTTGTGCTCCCTAAAGATGGTACACATCAGAGATACGTCTTTAATATTCATATAAAATTAATACTACGCATTTGGCTGGTGCAAGTTACTGAGCACCCTTTTCTAAAAAATGCTCAGAATGGACAACTTTAACATAACTTAAGATTATTATAACAAAATACCTGTTCATCTTTTATTTCCTTAGGCAGTTTTATTTTATTCCCTCAAATATTCCACATTAATTTTCTGGCTTAAATTGTGGTCCTGGATATGACACTACAGTCAGGTATTTTGTTGTCAGGGTTTTGGAAAGAGAACCAACCAACCAACCAGACTACACTGTGCCATAACAGAGAAGACCAAAATATGAATTTTCATTGCCACAATAGACTCAAATTGAATAAGCAGTGAAAACCTTGACTGTACATTTTTGTGCAGACCACCTCAAAATGTCATAAAATCTGTAAGAAGGCATTTGACCAGGATCATACAAAAAGTGCTGACTGGGAAAATAAAATCGCGGTGTTACTATATTTTGTCATTTTTTAAACAGAAGAAAGAAATTGGCCTCAGAGTTGGGCCTGTATTCTGTAAAAACTTCAAAATCTGTTCAGAATTAGGGTAAGATAAAAGTTCCTGGTCATCTGTGAGCAATATGATGAAAATCTGATCACTCATGTGATTTACAGTACTTAAAGAGTAGGTTTAGGATAACGAACGTTAATCCTCATGTATCCTTTCAGCAAGGCCAATTACACACTCAAATACACATTTAATTTCAATTGGGTGTTAATAAACGGTGTGTCTGGAAACTGTCTGTCTTGTCCCATAAATATCAGGTATTCAAAACAAAATGAAAGCACAGATTATGTAAAAACCTTCATCAAATAAGAATGAATATGATTACTTCATGGTACTTTGGAAATGTAATAATTTTTCAGTTAGAAAACTAATATTATGGAAATTAGTGGCATGTATGAGAAATTTAAAATCTGACATAAGATTATTCCAATATGGGTGCAAGGGGAAATTCCAATTCATAACATTCTGACATTCTTATTTACTATTATAGAAATGGACTACAAATATACCACAGACTTTAAAAAACCGTCTAGTCTTCTCCAAACAGAACAAAGCCACAAGACTGGCCCATTCACATGCTCAACTAATAAAACTCAGTCACCAAGCAAATTATTTCAAGCAAGATTCCATCAAAAGTTGATCTCCCATGGAAGTCATGCATTTATAGAAAAAATAATATTGACTGAATGCTCTCCTACTTCTTCACAGCACTGTTCTTTTCAGTTACATTCCACCTATTTTTGGACTCTGCTTACATTAAGTTTTGTCGAGCAGCCTGCCCTTTCATTTCTGTTGTGCTGCCTGGCGTGCTTTCTTTCCTTCTATAAGTGAGAGGCGTTCTTTTTCACTAAGAAGTGGGTTTACTTTCGTCACTACACCCGTTCCCAGAGTCAATACACCATCACGAAGGGTAAACCTCTGACCATGTTCCAAAACCATGGGTTTAATAAGTTTCAAAAACAACCTGAAATTAGAAAGGAACTAAAGTAAAACCTCTAGGGAAACAAATGCAACAATTGGGTCAGAGTACTTTAATTTTATAAGTAAACAATGATTGCTAATAAGGAATGCTACAAATAATTCTTATATGTGAAATATAACACATATTTGCTATTCTGTAATTATGTATGTTGGCTGCAGACTCTGCGATAGTTACAAACAGAAGTAAATGGCAGTGAGTCAGTACTGTTGTGCCCATTTTTCCCTCCAAAAAAAAATCACAGCATACCTCTAGAAAGCACCATTAGTTAGCTGTTAATTTATCAAGTATCTTAGAACTGTAGCTGTATTTTGAAGTATGTTCAACAAAGTCTATTTGTAATTGCAAAAATGTTGTGCTTGCACAGAAATCCTATCCTCAATAGATGTTATGCTCCAAATTCAGTAATGTTTTTCATAACCATGACAATTTCAAGAGGTTTCCAGTAAATGTATACAATGGTCATTACTTGGTTTGAAGTATTCTCTGTGCACACGACTTTATGGACCCCAAATGCACATCACCACCCCAAAAGTCAACCACTGCATTACAGTCTGGACCCAATCATTTCATTTGACATCCCTACAATCTACTTCTCCAGGATCCATAATGTGAGCCTCCTATTAGCCTTTCTTTCCAGTGCATTTATTACTAAGAGTAACTGGTACAATGGGACATCACACAACCCACATCAATGGGAAATATCATTTGCTTATTTAAAATGCAAATGCTTCAAATAATGTAATATGTAGCATGAAGCATAAAAATAAAACTCATACTTACTTAAGATTCAGGTCTTTTGGAATGTGATGCTGTGTTGTTGGGTGAGAGACTTCAATATATTTAAAACTACTCACCCAGTGACATGGCATCACTTCCAAACGACTTGAATCTTCAGCAATACCACAATAAGAACCTCTATTTTACATGTACTTACTTAGCATCCTCACCCGGCATAACCATTTCCTTATCTGGAATGACAATTTGTACTGCAACATCCCATGTTTTTGAGAACATCTGCAGTTGAATGAATGATGTGAATGGTTTAGCTCGACCACCTTCTTCCTTAGTTAAAATGTACACCTGAAATATATATGGCTGTAAAACTGGACATGCTTAATGCATCCACAAATCATGTAAATTTTAACTTTCTGTTTTGTGTTAATTTAATAATTTTTGGAAACTACATAAATGAGACAGCCACAGTACCATAGCATTTAACCAAATGAGTTCCATGGAAGGAGACTGTCAGTTCACATTGCAAAAATGTGAGCCCAATAATGCAGGTTTTGTAGAAACAGGATGCTGCCATGCTTTGCAGTGGCACAAGATTCACTGTGAAATCGTTATGTTTGCTTTGGGGAGCAGTCAATTTAAACAGTAAAACGAGGAACATGTTAAATGGAAGAAATCTAACAATCCAATAAATTAGCAGGGATAATAAAAAAATGGACAATAAATAATGATCAAAACACTAGATAAAAAGGCATTAAATGTAGATTCCACTTTAACTGAAATGAAAACACTCAATATCTGACATCATCATTCAAATTATTAATTTCCAGCCAAAAATATTAAAAACATTAATACAGTTTTTATTAAGATCCACTAATATCTTTCAGTAATGTATGTGTCATCTTCCATGGCATGTATCATTTCCAAGTAAAATGACCCTCCTTTTACAACCACCAATTTTCAGAAAAGTAACTAAAATAGAATGTATGTAACTTTGTGTGAAATGAGAAGGTGATACTCCATTTTCAGGTAATGAATCAAGAGAAAATTCCTGTACAGTATGTAGGTAAATATAGTGTACAGAGTTTTATGGATCTGTAACTGATGATTTTACTATTTTTAATTTGCAATGAATAAGGTGAGGTTCTGTTCAGAATACTGTACAGTGCAATGCCTTTGAAACATCTGGTTACCTGAGCTTCAACATTATCCTGTGCCTTCACTGAGCCTGGTTTACACATCACCATCCCTCGGCGAATATCTTCTCTCTTTACACCTCTTACTAATGCACCTAACTGGTCACCTGCATGTGCTTCTTCTAGGATTTGGTGGAACATTTCAATGCCTATTGCAATAAATGTTACAATTACCACATTTACTGACATCTTGAGACACACGGCTATCATGGTAACTATGATTATTATATGCTGGGATGTGGTGACATCACAGACTACATGGTGTCATATCCAAGAAGACCTAATTTTTAGAGTCACCCCCACAAACACCCTAAATCAATTCGCACCACCACCACCCACACCATCACTGTTGCTGCCACTACCACCACTGCCACCACCAAACTACTCCTGCATTTTGTATAGGTATAAGCCACCAAGCTCTGTCAGTAGTGACTAAGCTACAGCCTAAATGACTAAGGAATAAGGGTCCAAGTACTGGCACAGGCAAGATTTACAATTTTTGCTTGATGGCAGTCTGAGATACATACAGACTCCTGTGAGTACCAGGGCCTCCTATCCCACAAGAAAACAGCCAGGGCACATAGCTGACAACTCACCTCCATATACCACCAAGATAAAGAATATATGAACCTATACCTTCATCCTCCCATACACCTTCAAGGTGTAAGGCTCAATAAAGTACAGAGACAACTTCACCATTACTTCTATACATACAAAATTGGTCTCTCGCTGTGGGGGAATGATAGACTAACAGCACTTCAAAAAACAGTGACGAGGAGAACATTTAAATCTATGAGACAGAAAGTGACAGAAGGAGAAAATTATATAATTACGAGATTCATAATTTACACCAATCAAAAACATTAGATTGATAAAATTGGTAACAAGGGTGAGATAGTGGGCACATGTTGCACACATCAGAAATAAAATGTATACAAGATGGTAACTAAAAAAATTTGAAAGTAGGAGTCCATTTTGAAGAATTTGGCATAAATGAGTGGATAAGAGAACTTGGATATTAAGAAACAAGATGGGTGGTTGTGGATTGGATTAATCCAGCTCAGGAAAGGGTGCAGTGGAAAGCTCTCATGAATATGACATTAGAAATCTGGGTTTCATGAGTGACAGAGAATTTCTTAACAAATGTAACTACTGTGTTACATGTGACATTCTGTCATGATAACATTTAAAATTATGGTTTGAAAACCATAATTTTAAAGGTGACACCACACAGTTTGCTACTCTCGCACATTCTTACCCATGCATCAAAGGTTATTACTGTTCTTTTTGCTGTTTCCCCACTTTCCACAGCACATATTTTTTATAGTCTTTCATGAACACTTGCTACCATTCAGTTCAGATTCTTTTGCCTTCACATCTGGTATCTAGGAACATGGAGATTAAAATTACATGAACATAAAGCTGTTCCTGTAAATGCCATGAAAGCATATGTGGGAGTGAAGTTATAGCTCCAATTAGTCCTACCCATGATACTACATGGGGGTGAGTGGTCAGATTAATGCCCTACCTGCTGTAGCCCCAGAGCAAGAGCCTCCAGTACCCACTGAACAAGAGGTTATATATATCCTCGAGTTCCATCTGGATGCTTTAGAAAACGGGTAACTCTCTTGCCTCTGCTGAGAAACAAACCACATATCCTCAGACTTCCAGCACACAGCCTGTCACTACACAATTAGTCTATCCTGGCTCAGTATTAAAATACACAACATTATAATTTTGCTTCTCTTTTTGTATGGGTATGACAACTCATCTCTCACATTAATGGAAGGCCACAGACTCAGGGTGTTCAGGAACAAGATGCTAAAGAGAATATTTTAACCTATAAGGGTGGAATTAACAGGATAGAGTTAACAACATAATGAGTAGCTTCATGACTTGTACTCCGCACCAGATTTTAGCATGAGCAAATCAAGTAGGATGAGACTTGTAGCACATGTAGTGTGAGTTGAAGAAAATTGTACACATGATTCTGGTGGAAAACACTAAAAGAAAAAAAAAACTGAAGACCCAGGCACAGATGGATGGTTAATATGAAAATGGTTATTACAGGTTTTGGATGGGAAGGCATCAGCTAGATTCATCTGGGTCTGTATGAATACAAGTAACACACTTTTGAGAAAACAGTAATGAATCTTCACATTCCATAACATGTAATTTCTGGCCTGAAGCACTATTAACTTCTCGTAAAGGACTTCGCTCCAGTCATTTGCTCATAAAAAACTCTTACACATGAAATAGTTTAGAAATAAAATACTCACCTGTAACTGTACTCTTAAAGCTCTTGTTGTGCCCAAGGAACTCACACTCACTGCCCTTCTTAACAATTCCTCTCTCCAGTCTACCAGTCACTACTGTGCCACGGCCTAGAAAAGCAATTTTAGTTGCAGTTTAAAGGAAAGAGATCCATGTAATGAATGAGAATTACATAAACCTTAGTAACATTTGATAAAACATAACTAGCATGAAACAGAATGGCACTGACAAGCCAACTACACAGTGGTGAACATGAGGTACGTCAGTATTTTCTTACAAAATAATAACCAAGAAACCCCAAGAGTAACCATTTTGTTTGTTACTTTTGCTGGCCCAACTTCCCTCCAGCCCCAGTAAACATGACAGACCAACTACTGTTCTATTTCCTGCCAGGCATATACAAGCACAGAAAATGGATACCCATCCTCAGTGCACAAGCTGTTCAGCACAAGAGATGAACATTTATATTTAAGATACCTATGGGAGATACCTTCTGAAATCACACAAACATAAGAATGATTATGAATAAGAGTTCCATTAATAATTCATTCTTGCTAACAATGGCCAAATAGGATTTCCATTAATAATTCATTCTTGCTAACAATGGGCAGCCATTTAAGGCCAAATCCTTCATGCAATAACTGTATGTGCTTTGGCTCCATCTTGTATGACTGAGTATCCATCAAGAAATAAGCAGTAATAAGTCATGATATGAACCTGATGGACATGCATGGCCATTATATTATCTCAGCTAACCATACCAACAGCTCCTACAGCTATACAAGGTCACCCAAACAGTAATCTGCATCAGTCTACACATGTAACTGCCTTTCTGCCTCTCACACAGAAATGATAACAATATGCTGAATTAAACATTTCTCCTGTCCATGCCTCTGGCCAAACAGCGCAACTATCAAGGGAAAACATGTTATAAACCAGTGCCTCCTCACCTACTGTCCACATGACAGTCTGCATCTCCCTTCACAAGTTCAGGAATTACAATTACTTTTCATGGCAACATTGCAGGTCTAAGCAATGCAGTAGCTCTACTAAATATGATGGAATTTGGAAGTTCTTGTTGGTTTTCTTCAACAATGCTTTCAACAGCCCAGACTGAATAACATCAGAAATAGAACAATTAGTGAATAATGAATTTGGAAAGAGTATGAGAGGACACAGTCATTGTGTAGTCTGAGATAAGATCCTGACATTTGCCTGAAAAAACTAACGAAAACCATAACAATCCCATCTATGGGCAAGATATGAAATCAAAACCTCTAAAACATAGAGGAGTCAACTTTAAAGATGCCTGACAATTATGGTTATTTGGTTTCCAGAACGTGCTCAGACTGTATTTGAAACAAAATACGGTGTTTCAGAAACTGGATCTTCTCATGTGGGTCTCACAGAAAGTGTTATTCTCAATCACTGGAAAGGTGTGTATGCAGAGGCATTCAACTGACACAGGTTGTCTAGTGAGAGAGGATAGGACATTATGTCAGGTCTCACACAAACAGCTGTTCTCAGTCACTGGATAAGTGCATATACATTAGTGGCTACTGACTGGGATTGCCCAGTGACTGAGGATAGCTGTTTTAGGTCTCACATAAGAGCTATCCTCAGTCACTGGACAGGTGAATGTACAGAAGCAGGGAAATGACACAGATTGTCCAGTGACTGAGTATAGCACTTTTACACTCAGCTGGTTAAGTCCCACTCCACCTGTTTATCTGAAGTCTCAAAAACATTATATTATATTTTATTTTTAAAACAAGACAGACATGGTAGAAAAACAAAGGAATCACAAATGAAGTAGGGGTAACAATCCCTAATTGTTTGCCTTCATCTGTGACACAATGCACTTTTAACACAATGAGATGAAGAGGGAGGAAGATGAGGAGAAGTCATTCTTTCAAAACTTTTATTTCTGACATAACTTGGGGACCAAGACTAGTAGTCTTGTGGTTAACTATATCACAGATGTCTGGACTTAAACACATAACATGCAAAGGAACAGGCATCTGGAAACATCTGAAAAATTCTTTGTAACCTTAAAAGAAACATCAGTGTTACCATGCAACTGTGTTACGTCCATGGGATTTATATATACTGAATACCCAACTCAAGGTTTCTCTTCAGAGCAAATGGTGTCACCACTAAATGGAGGGAAATCCTAATTGAGGAAAGTTCACTGTCTTTATTGTTCATCCCATTGTTTTGATATAAAAGAAAAAATAAATATACCAGTCAAAAACAACATGTATTTTTAAGCAGCAGGTACATATTTTGTCTTTACAAACAATCCTTCATAAGGCTGCATAGAAAGACAGAAATTTAATGTGCAACATGCATATATATAAAGTTCAAATTTCATATCTGAACTTGTTACAATTGAGTCACAGAAGATAATTTAAATCACAATTTCTTGACATAACATTCAAAACAGGTATGCTGGCTTATAATGTAGCTGTGCAACACATAGGGTTAAAAATACTAAAACTGAGATTACTGAAACAGAAGGCAGTAGTCGATTCTTCACAACCAAGTCTTATGGATTGTGCTTGACATACATGACCTTAACCTAAGATAACGCCCCAAATAAGAGGTGAGCTAAGAAACAAATATTTTACTATTAATTTCATACACACTGTACACAAAGCATGTCAGATTCCATTGGCCTTTATCAATCAGTGTCAGTCTCTCCATCCTCACAGTCTATGCCTTCACCTTCCTCACACTCAATGTTAACATTCCCATCCTCTTCACTGACATTCCACAACATATCGTCAGTCGCATCCATTGCACTGGATAAACAGAACTGTTTAAGGCCTTCACAATCACTTATGGTGACATGCACAGCCATATTGTTATGATCTACTGGCAAAGAATCACATTGGGCTTCTTGATTCCTCCGAATGGGGTCAAACCATGGTCCTCTGTCAAGAGCCACTCAACACACAGCTGCTTTACGAAGGATTTCAACTGTTTGTTCATCACAACATCTAGTACCTGCAGCTGTGAAGTAATCCCCCCCCCAGGCATGACCAAGTCTGTGTTCATATAACTACCAGTAATTGTGGTTTTCATTTTCTGGTGTTAAATGTCCCATCAATGTATCCAAGACCAGCATCCCCCATTTTCTCAGGGGCACCCCTGGCCTTTTGTTCCATATCACTAACAAATAATCCTTCATTAGTTCACTGTTCATCCAAACATCAGGTTGGCATCTGACAATGATCCCTGTAGGCCCATACTTCTCAATCTAGTTTAGTTCACAGAACCCTACAAAACTGACAGAACTTGCTCAGGAACCCCTACCTGTCCACACTAAACTGAAATAGCAGCATTTATTTATATTCTATGTAAGTTACATGTAAAAAATCAAATCACATACCCTTAAAATGTATTGTTACTTTTCTCTGAACTTTTAACATTTCAGAAAACAGAAAAATAAGATCATTAAATTTAAAAAAAAATAAAAATGGCATACACCATGATTATTGAAAGGAATTTCTGAAGAACAGCACTTAAAAATGCCAAAAATTAACATGAACGTTAATTTTTTTTCTCTCCATTTAACTAGACAATGTCACTAAAGAAACGGGTGTCTTTACTTTCCACAAATCAACTTCTCAAGTCAGGTTTGATACTGGATAACTGAACCCACACATCTGCTTCGTGAATGAGTCTACTTCTTTGCTTGGTCTTAGTGGGATGTATTTTGAAAATGCTGTCTCAGAGTGTTATGTTGAAACATAAGGCAGTAGTTGTTGTACAGCATGTTTTGCACTTCTAGGCATTCACTTCTAAGCAGAGATCAAAATACAAACACAGTCACCAGTTTGAAAGCATCTATTAGATTTCTATCCGCCACTATGTCAATAAGCTGGTTCTCTGAGTGGTAGGTCCAGATCCTCTATTGAGACTCAGAAAGGATTTTGGAGCCAGCTCATATCTTCTTCTGGAGATGGTAAATGTTCTCTGATTGACATTTGTAGATTTATGAGATGTTCCATCACTTTTTTAGGCAATTTCTGATAAAAGAGGAGTTTCTGATTAAGACCAAAAATCATGAAGTTTTGGAAAGCACTCAATAATTTCTTTCTTCACACAAGATGCCCAAAACTGGACATTTGTAACTTTGTTTCAATTTCATCATAAGCTGAAAATACCATCACAGATGTACCCTGAAGTGACAAGTTCAGTTCACTAAGACTTGAAAATATATCACCAAAATAAGACACACACTGCAACTGCTCAGAATCACAGTCATGATAGGTTGAATGAAATTTCAGAAAGAAACAACATGATTTCATTCTGCAGGGTGAACAGCCAAACCAGAACTTTGCTCCAAGACAACCACCTTAATGCTGTGTGAAGCAACAATCTTGGATTGGCTTCCTGTTTCTTCATGCAGCACAATGAAAAATCGTGAATTCATAGGCTTCATTATGAGGGAAAGAGCATATGAGCAGTAACTGGACTATTAAAAACAGATGATTTATCAGCTACACAGGATTCCATTCAGTCTGAAATTAATAATTTGCAAAAGTGTTTTTCACAGTGACACAAATTGTTGGGTTAGAATCTGAAATGAAGCGTTATCAGTAGGCATGTGGCAAATACAAGAAATGCCATCAGTCTGTGGACTGCATGGGTTGCCTGCAGTCCAGAGATAAAAGGCATAATTTCGTTTGTGCGTACTGGCTTCCAGTAAAGATCACAAGGCATGGCCATTCAGGCCATAGTCTTCAGGCAAATTGTACATGAATGGGTAAGTTTGGAGTCAAGAAGCTTCTGGATTCAAGCAGCAATGGATTGTCTGCATGTTATCAGTGATGGAATGATTAGTGTTGAATGTCGCCACATGAATTTTAATTCATACATACAAATTTAGGACCACCAGCAAAACTCTTCTGCCATTAGGCATTTTCACATCTCGAACCCCTGACACCTCTTCATGCAATCCAGTTTAAGAAACAATGCTGTAGGCAGTTGCTCCTCCAGCAATGATTTGAGATTTAGAATCACACACAGTGGCAACTTGGCACCATCTGTTAATACCACAGTTACACACATCTTTTTGTAACTTGATGTTTCAATCACCACATATTTTGCTTCATCATCAACAGTACGACAGGACAGCATGTCATAATACACTGGCGTTTCACTGGCATCTCCTATATAGCTCAATCACATGTTGCTAAGAAGCAACAGGCTTTTCCTCAAAGCCCACTGGCAATTTCTGGCAAAGCAAACTTCTCAACAAAGAGA
>Ga0209755_10003535_pt1 | contig 19492 bp, 18 predicted proteins | sample TergutCo191P1_FD_187301 | JGI IMG/M metagenome (GOLD analysis project Ga0209755, IMG submission 187301) | Cornitermes sp. P1 segment gut microbial communities from Petit-Saut dam, French Guiana - Co191P1 (SPAdes) (version 2) | ecosystem: Host-associated > Arthropoda: Insects > Digestive system...
GTTCAACACCGCGGATAAAATTGATGATATTGATAATGGTCATATGCTCATCCTCTTTTCTTTTTGATTATTTAAGCAATTGCGAAATTTCTGATCAACTTAGAAAAAATGCCACTAATTCAGCAAAAAATCTATATTAGTGGCATTTTTGATAACATTTACCGCGAAAACTACCACTGATTCGTAGAAAATCGTGATCCAGTGGCATTATTAACAGTATTTACCGCGAAAACTACCACTGATTCGCAGAAAATTGTGATCCAGTGGCATTATTAACAGTATTTACCGCGAAAACTACCACTGATTTGTAGAAAATCGTGATCCAGTGGCATTATTAGCAGTATTTACCCGCAAAAATGCCACTAGTTCAGTAAAAATCCAGTTTCAGTGGTATTTTCTGAATTTTACAAATGCCTAGAAGTATTTGTTGCGAGATCAGAGACTGTCTGCAAAAATTCCGAACTCCATAAATGCAGTACCGACTTTTGATAACACAACTTTCACATGTGAATATTATATCGCGAAACAAAGGATTTTACAAGGGAAAATGCAGTCCAAAATGTCATAAACAATCAACCACTTCATCACTCATTACCTGAGCCTCCATTTCATCATGCGTCACGAAAATAACAGTTTTTCCTTGGGTCATTTCCTTAACATACTGCATCACGCGCGTCTTCGTTTCCAAATCGATCCCTTTAAAAGGTTCATCCATAAATAAAATATCATACTCCGCTACCAAAGCTCGCAATATTGCAACGCGCCGCTTTTGACCACCGCTTAATTGATCGACAGGTTGCTTGATACAATCAGCTGGTAATCCAACTTCCTTGATAACATCCAAAATTTGCTCCATGGTGAGTGCCGTTTGGCTTGCCATTTTAATATTCCGCGCAACTGTTAAATTTTCACAAAGGCGATCTTCTTGAAAAACCACGCTCTTTTTTAAATGTTGCAACCCCTCTACCTGACCATCATCTGGCGATTCTAAGCCCATCATTATTCGCAACAAAGTTGTCTTTCCACTTCCAGACGCACCCATGATACAGGTTGTTTTGCCGACTTTGAAATCATGACCAAACTGATCAAGGACGAGCTTGTCATCAAATTTCTTTGTTATATTCGCTAACTTAATCGTCATGTCTACATTCCCTCCCATTTCTTAATGGCATAATCGAGCAAAAACATAAAAATCCGCTCAAAAAGGACACTCATCAGAATAATCGTGATCGTCCATGCAAACAAGTCGGGTGTGGCTAAAAAAATTCTCGCTTGATGTAGATTCGCACCAATTGACCCCCTTGGAATACCAATGATTTCGGCGGCGATACCTGCCTTCCAACTTAAGCTTAACCCTAAAAGACAAGCAGCCTTGAAAAAGGGGAGGACCTGAAACAGATAAATATAAATGATTTTTTTTCTTCTCGACAGTGAAAAAACAGCAGCCATTTCCAGTAACTGACTATCTGTGTTTTTAATCCCTGTCAAAACATTGGTATACATAATCGGCATCACCATTAAAAACGAAACAACAATCGCCAGATTTCTAGAAGAAAACCAAATCAGCAATAAAATGATAATCGATGCAACTGGCGTTGCTTTAATAAACAACACAACAGGTTCTAACAGATCTTCAATCAGCTGAAAACGGGCTGCCAGCGTTGCAAAAGACACACCGATAAAAGTCGCCAAAAAGAATCCCGCGATAATTCTTTGCAACGAGAATAAAATAGAAGTCCAGAAACTCAACTCCTGTACGAGTTGAAAGAGTCGAATTACAACCGAAAAGGGAGATGCTAAAAGAATCTCCCGTCCGATATAGATACTTAAACCTTGCCATACGAGCAACCAGAAAATGATGGTCCAAAGTTTAATTTTTCCTGTTTTCGTTTTATTGGATAAAATAGAATTCCTCACTTGGCATCGCTCCACCTATTGAACCTGGATGTTGCTCATATAAAACCTGTAAATAACCCGAGAAAAGTTCCTGCATTTCGCTACCAATGATAAATACAACATTCGAATGAGGGATCGCTCTTTGAGCGATAGGTGCTGGGAAGATATCATAATACTCAAGCAACTGTGCAGCTTCTTCAACATTGTTGTTAACAAAACTTACTGACTCAGCGTAGCGTTCTAAAAAGTTCGCAATGGCAGTTGGATTATTTTCAATAAATTCCCGACGAGCAACCATAACACCCATAATTAACGCACTATCAGGGCCATCAGTATTCGCTTGAATAGCTTCCCATTCTGCTGTTAAATCAAGTGCAATTCGAAGATCATCATTTTGTGTTTGTGCGACTGTTACAAAAGGTTGAGGTAGCATTGCAACGGCATCTTCATTCATGCCTAAACGCGCAACAACTTCTGTATGTTCAGCTAACCATTCAATATAAACATCAGTTTCTGGATCAAGCCCATTGCCTTCTAGGATATAATTTAAAATGAATTCTGGTGCTGATGAATGCCCACTTGCATAAATGGTTCTGCCGCGTAAATCTTCAATACTTGTAATTTCATCACCTGATTCAACGATATGCAGAACACCAAGGGTGTTAATGGCGATAACTTGAACATCACCTTCAGTATTGTTATATAAAACTGATGCTAAATTTGATGGTACAGCGGCAATATCAAGGTTCCCTTGGACGATAGCAGGTACAATTTCATCGGGAGAACCAGCAACTGTAAAGTTATAAGTATCTCCGCCGATATTATCATTATCAGCTGCATCCATTAAACCAATCATTCCCATCGCAGTTGGACCTTGCAAGACACCAATGTTAATTTCAACTGGATCTGCAGCTACTTCAGTTGCCGGTTCTTCTTGGGCTGTTGTTATTTCTGTTGCGACTGTTTCAGGCTCAGTAACTGGCGTTTCCTCTTCATTATTATTGTTACAACCTACTAAAGTTAAACTTACCAAGCATAGCATGATAATACTTGTTACTAAAAATTGTTTTTTCATATTTATTTACCTCTTTCGTTTTATACTATATAGGATTACTAATCACTATGATATTATACAACAAAATTACTGAAAATCAAATCATTTATGTCATTTTTTACAAAAAAAAAGGAGCAACCCTTTTATAATAAAGATTTGCCCTTTTTATGCAGATTCTATTCTACTGGATATTGCTCTTTTGCTTTGTAATGCGTATGCAAGAGTTCATGAGCACGGTGACCATTTGGCTCACCTAAATAATCCTCATATAACTTTGTAACGTGTGAATTCAAATGCGATTTACGAACTGCTTTTGTGCGATCTTCTTCATATAAAGCTTTCGCACGCTCTGTTCGAATGTCAATATCATGTTTAATCGCTGGATTAACATGCGGTTGACCACCACCTGTAACACATCCACCACGACATCCCATCATTTCGATGAAATGATATTCTTTTTCGCCATTTCGCACTAATTCAATTAATTCTTTAGCTGCTTTTGTTCCTTGAGCAACTGCAACGTTAATTGTTTTACCACCTAACGTAACTGAAGCTTCTTTAACACCAGCGACACCACGTAGTGCTTCATATTCTAGTTGATCAAGTTCTTTGCCTTCTAAAATGTCAGCGACTGTTCGAATGGCAGCCTCCATAACGCCACCAGATGCTCCAAAGATAATACCAGCACCTTCTTTTTCACCAAGGAGATCAGCATCGAACTCAGCATCAGGTAAAGCAGTGAATTGAATACCAGCTGTTTTAATCATACGTGCTAATTCACGCGTCGTTAACACTGCATCAACATCTGAAAGCCCATTAACATTCATTTCCGCGCGAGCTGCTTCACCTTTTTTCGCAACACACGGCATAATTGAAACGACATAGATGTCTTTTGGATCAATATTAGACTTTTCAGCATAATAAGATTTTACAATTGCACCAACCATTTGCTGTGGTGATTTACAGCTCGATAAGTTTGGAATCAATTCAGGATAATAATTTTCGCAATAATTGACCCAACCTGGCGAGCATGAAGTAATCATTGGTAATGGACCATTGTTTTCAAGACGGCTAAGTAATTCATGCCCCTCTTCCATAATCGTCAAATCAGCACCAAACACGGTATCATAAACACGGTCAAATCCAAGTCGCTTAAGTGCAGCAACCATTTTACCAGTTGTTCTAGTACCAATTGAATAACCAAATTCTTCTCCTAAAGCTGCCCTTACTGCAGGTGCAGTTTGTACAACAACATGCTTAGTAGGATCTTCTAGGATTTCTAAGACTTTCTCAGTTTCTGACTTTTCAGTTAAAGCAGCAACTGGACACGCCGCGATACATTGTCCACATTTAACACATGGTGTTTCATTCATACTACGGTTAAATGGTGGTGCGACTTCTGTTACGAATCCACGGTTTGTAAAGTCTAGCACACCAATCCCTTGAACATCTTTACAGACACTTACACAACGTCCACAAAGAATACATTTGCTTTGATCGCGAACGATTGATTCTGAAGAATCATCAATAACACCGAAATGCTTGTCTCCTTCAAATTCAACTTTGCTAATTTCTAATTCTTCAGCAACTGTTTGTAATTCACATTTTTTATTACGAACACATGTTAAACAGTCACGATTATGATTTGATAAAATAAGTTCAACAGTTGAACGTCGTGCATCACGCACTTTTTTTGTATTCGTTTTAACAACCATACCTTCTGTTGCAGGAGCCACACATGTCGCTAATAACCCTCTGCCACCTTCTACTTCAACTAAACAAACGCGGCAAGCCCCGACTTCATTTATTTCTTTTAAGTAACATAAAGTTGGGATTTTAATTCCCGCTTTTTTAGCTGCTTCTAAAACAGTTGTCCCTTCAGGCACAGTCACTTGTACATTATCAATTGTTAAATTAATGTTGTTTGCCATTTTCTAAATCACTCCTATTTATCCAACGATAATTGCTTTAAATGGACATTTCGCTACACAAGCGTCACACTTAATACATTTTTCGGTATCGATGTGATGAATTTCTTTACGTTCTCCAGAAATAGCGTCAACTGGACAAGCTTTAATACATAGTGTACACCCTTTACAATCGTCAGTAATTTTGTAGCTCAGAAGGTCTTTACAAACACCTGCTGGACATCTTTTTTCCACTACGTGTGCAATATATTCATCTTTAAAATATTGTAATGTTGATAAAACTGGATTCGGTGCTGTTTGCCCAAGTCCACATAATGAAGATGTCTTGATATTCTCAGATAATTCTTCTAATTTATCAATGTCTTCTAATGTTCCATGACCCTCAGAAATACGGTCTAGAATTTCAAGCATACGTTTTGTTCCAACACGACATGGTGGACATTTTCCGCATGATTCTTCAACTGTGAAATCAAGGAAGAACTTTGCAATATCAACCATACAGTTATCCTCATCCATAACAACCATACCACCTGATCCCATCATTGAGCCAAGCTCAATTAATGTATCGTAGTCAATTGGTGTATCAAGATGCTCTTCAGGAATACAACCACCTGATGGTCCACCTGTTTGAACAGCTTTGAATTTCTTGCCATTTGGAATTCCGCCACCAACTTCGAAGATAACCTCGCGTAGTGTTGTTCCCATTGGCACTTCAAGAAGTCCTGTATTTTTAATTTTTCCACCTAAGGCGAAAACTTTTGTGCCTTTTGCTGTTTCAGTTCCAATGTTGTTGAACCACTCAGCACCCTTTAAAATAATCAGCGGTACATTCGCATAAGTTTCAACATTGCTTAATAGGGTAGGCTGTTGCCACAATCCTTTAACTGCTGGGAATGGTGGGCGCGGTCTAGGCATTCCACGGAATCCTTCGATTGAGTTTAATAATGCTGTTTCCTCACCACAAACGAAAGCACCTGCGCCAAGGCGAATTTCCATATCAAATTCAAACCCTGTACCTAGGACATTTTTTCCAAGCAATCCTTTTTCACGGGCTTGATCAAGTGCGATTTGCAAACGACCAACAGCAATCGGGTACTCAGCGCGAATATAAACATACCCTTGATTAGCACCAACTGCATAACCAGCGATTGCCATCGCTTCAATGATGGCATGTGGATCACCCTCAAGAATCGAACGGTCCATAAATGCACCTGGATCACCCTCATCCGCATTACATACAACATACTTTTGATCTGAGACTGAGTTAGCAGTAAATTGCCATTTTAGCCCAGATGAGAAACCGCCGCCTCCACGACCGCGAAGTCCAGAGTCTTTAATGGCTGTAATGACTTCTTCAGGCGTCATTTCTGTTAAAACTTTATTTAATGCTTGGTAACCGTCAAACGCAAAATATTCTTCAATATTTTCTGGGTCAACTAAGCCACAAAGTCGCAGCGCAAGACGCTCTTGCGTTTTATAAAAATCAATTTCTTGAATCGGCTTAATGCCATCATCAGTCACAGCATCTTGATATAATAATTCTTTAACGACATTATTTTTAAGTAGATGTTCTGCAACAATTTGGTCAACATCTTCAATTCTAATATGGCTATAAAAACTTCCCTCTGGATAAACAATGACGATCGGTCCTGCTTCGCAAAGTCCGAAACATCCCGTTTTAATGACTTCAGTTGTATCTTCGAGGTTATGTTCTTTAATTTGTCTGTTAAATGATTCCTCTATTTTCGCTGCGCTTGATGCTAAACAACCTGTTCCACCACAAACTAACACATGATTAAAATTTGTGTCGATTTTTTTAGTACGAAGCTCAACTTTCTTAAAAACACGATCTCTTACTTGATTGATTTCTGCTATTGTTATCAAGTAAACTCACTCCTTTTGAACGCTTTGTAGAAAAACTGTCAAATGCGAGCATCAAGCTCACTTTATGAGTCTCTCACTTTAGCTTTTTATTAATACTTAGCGATGATATCTTTTACTTCTGCTTCTGTTAGACGTCCATATACATCTTCATTGACTGTAATCAGTGGTGCAAGCCCGCACGCACCGATACAACGTGTCGCTTCTAATGTATATTTTCCATCAGCTGAGGTACTCCCAACTTCAAGACCATCCATTTCAAGTGACAATGCATCAATGAGTTTTTGAGCGTCTCTAACATAACAAGCCGTACCCATACAAACACTAACGACATAATCACCCTTCGGTTCAAGCGAAAACTGTGAGTAAAATGTCACAACACCATAAATTTCAGCAACTGGAATAGTTAGTTCATCTGAAATCATCTTTTGTGCGTTTAATGGAACACAACCGTATATCTTTTGACATTCATTGAGAACAGGCATAAGTGCCCCTTTTTTACCTTTACTGTTATTTAAGATATCAAATAACTTTTGGTAATTTTCTTCGGTACATATTTTTTTTTCCATTCATCAATTCTCCTTTAAAACTATTCTACTTTACAAAAGCGCAAAAAATCCCAATAATTAAGTATATGTTTCTGATTAAAAGACAATAGCTAATTATAAAAATATTTGGGCACATTGTAAATAATTTTAGTTCATAAGCCATTTTAACATATTTATAGACAAAATTCAAGCTATTTTATACAAAATTTCACAAAAGTTGCTAAAGTAAACTCTTTCCGTAATTTCGAAAAAACTCAAAATTTATTTGGCGTAAATAAAATGGATAAAAATTCCACATTTTCGTAAGAATTTTTATCCGTTTTTATTATTTATTTTTTGATTTAAACAATCGCATTAACTGGGCTAATTGGGCAGGTAATTGAATTCATCGGGCAAGATTTAACACATTTCCCACAGTTTGTACATTTTTCGTAATCAATATCAGCAAGGAAGTTTTGAATCGTAATTGCTTCTGTTTCACAAACTTTTTGACATCTCATACAACCAATACAACCTACTTTACATGCTTTTCGTGTTAAAGGTCCTCGATCTGTATTTTTACAGCCGATATGATGTTTATACTTTTCTGGTACAATATCAATCACATTTTTCGGACAAGCTTTTACACAAATACCACATCCAGTGCAAAGGTGTGCCTTAACAACAGCTAATCCATTTTCAATGACAATGGCATCCTCAGGACAAACAACTTCGCAATCTCCTTTGCCTAAACAACTATATTGACAAGCGCCATCGCCACCATAGATTAAATTTGCTGCTTGGCAAGTACTATAACCATGGTATTCCATTTTAGATTGTGTATTTTTTATATGTCCTTGACATTTAATAACAGCAACTTTTCGCTCCATTGCCCCAGCTGCTTCGCCTAAAATTTCAGCAACATCTTCAACAGTCTCTGGTCCACCTGGTGGACATAATCCATTTTGAGTTTGACCTTTTGCAAGTGCGACTGCATAAGCCTCACAGCCTGAATAACCACAGGCACCACAATTAATACCTGGTAATACCTCTGCTAATGCCTCAACTCTTTCGTCCTTAGGTACTGCAAAAACAATACTCGAGACGGATAAAATTAAGCCAGCAAGTAACGCAATACTTACAACAATTATAATTCCTATCATTTTTCCACCTCTTCCTAAGCTAGACCGCTAAAGCCTAAAAAGGCAATGGCGATAAAAGCTGCCGCAATTAGCGTTATTGGTAATCCCTCTAGCGACTTTGGTATTGGGCAAGTTTCTAATCGCTGGCGAATACCTGCAAATAAAACCATCGCTAACATGAAACCAAGTCCTGCCCCAAGACTATTGATGATAGATTGAAGATAAGAATATCCCTCACCAGCATTAAGAATAACAACCCCTAAAATCGCACAGTTTGTTGTCATTAAAGGTAGAAAAACACCTAATGACTGATACAAACCTACCATAAATTTCTGTAAAATAATCGCTGTAAACTGAACGAATGCAGCAATGATAACAACAAAAACAAGTGTTTGCAAATAGCCTAAACCATTCGGTTCTAAAATAAATGTATGAATCGGCCAAGTAATCAGTGTAGCAACTATCATAACAAAGATAACAGCAGCACTCATACCAACAGCAGTATCAAGCTTTTTCGATACACCAAGAAAAGGACAAACACCTAAAAATCTTGTCAAAACAAAATTATCTGTTAACACTGCGGCTAAGAAAATTGAGACGAGTGTAGTCGTTTCCATCTTTAACAGCCTCCTTAATCATCATAATATATAAAATCATATTTCTAAATGTTACGCTTAATTCCAATCATCAATTGCCGCTTTACATCTATCAAAACTTGGACAAGAACGACAATTTAAAGTAGCAGGTGCTTGACCCTTTTTAGCAGCAATCTTATTTGTTATAGCAACCAAGAAAGCAAGCGCCAACAAGCCTCCAGGAGGCAATACAAACAACTGGATATTCTCAAAAATCTCACCACTGTTAATCACAATGCCAAACCATGTTCCATTTCCAAGGATTTCCCTTAAGCTTCCGATTAAAACTAAAGCAATCGTATTTCCAATACCAGTACTGAGTCCATCAATAATAGATGGGAAAATTTTATTTTTACGCGCAAAACTCTCTGCACGACCAAAAACAATACAGTTAACAGCAATTAATGGCAAGAAAATTCCTAAAGCATCATTAAGCGCTGGTGCAAAAGCACGGATTAACATTTGCAACATTGTTACAATTGCAGTGATAATAAGAATATAAGCAGGGATTCGAACCTTATCAGGAATAACTTTTCGCAAAAGCGAGACAATGATATTAGATAAAATGACAACAAATGCCGTCGCAACACCCATTCCGATACCATTAAAAGCAGAGGTTGTAACTGCTAAAACCGGACATAACCCAAGGGCTAACCGGAAAACTGGATTTTCCTTAACAATCCCAGTCGTAAAAACCTTTTTTAAATTTACTTCTCTTTTAGGCATATTACCTTACCTCCCGATAAGTATCCAAAGCAATATTAACAGCTTCGATCAAAGCATCAACAGTAATCGTAGAACCAGTAATATTATCAATATTATAACCGACAATAAAACCTTGAGGCGTGTACGCATAACCTATTTTAAAGCCACTGACAAACTCATAATCAAAAACTCTCGTACCCAATCCAGGCGTTTCCTCATGTTCGGTTACTTCTAAGCCGACAACAGTGCCATCAAGATCAATTCCGACAACAATCGTCATATGACCACCGTAACCAATCACATAAGTGACAAATAGATAGCCAGCATTATTCTCAACAACATAATAGCGAACTTCCTCACCATCAATCATAACAGTTTCGCGAACAAACTCTACTTCGCCGAAAATAGCTTGCTTACCAGCGATCAAATCAGCATAAATAATATTTTGAATTCGTTCAGCTGTCAGAAGATTAACAATCAAGATTAACCCTGTCATCACAAATGCAATCATAACGAGCGAAAGGGTTGGCAATCCAATTTCTTTTAATTTCATCTCGCTACCTCCTCTATCTGCTGCGTTTTAGGAATAGTCAATTTATCAATAAATGGAACCAAAATACTCATAATGATAATCGCAAAAGCGACACCTTCTGAAAGGTCACCAAAGACTCTAATGATGATCGTCAGAAGACCACAACCAACAGCATAAATGGCTTTCCCTTTATTCGTAAGCGGGGTTGTCGCATAATCGGTTGCCATAAAGATAGCACCTAAAAATAAACCACCGGAAAGAATATGAACAAAGGGGTCTTGACCAAAGAGGAAAGCCAAGATAAAGACAGTACCAATAAAAATCAATGGAATAGTAGGCGCAATCACCTTTTTAATAAGTAGATAAATACCACCCAATGCAAGTGCGAATGCACTAACTTCACCAAGCGCACCAGGTTGATTTCCAATAAATAAATTCCAATATGAAGGTAATTCATAAGTCGCATCAGCAGCTAACATCACAAGCGGTGTTGCTTCACTGACTGCGTGAAGAGATGCATCATTTCGATAAGCAAGTGGTGCCGTCCAAAGTGTCATCGCAATCGGAAATGAAATAAATAAAATCGTTCTAGCCGTCAAAGCTGGATTAACAAAATTGTGTCCAAGACCACCAAACATCTGCTTAACAAGGACAATCGCAGAAATCCCACCTAAAACAGCCATCCAAATCGGAAGTCCAACAGGCAAGTTAAATGCCAGTATGATCCCAGTTACAACAGCACTTAAATCCCTAATCGTCGTTTTACGCTTCATGATTTTTTGCGTAAGATATTCCGATAAAACACAAGTAATAACTGTAATAACAACCAACACAAGTGCTCTAAGTCCAAATAAAATAACAGCGACGAGCAAAGCAGGCATCAGAGCAATAATAACATCTAGCATAATGTTTTTTGTTTTAATCGGACTCTTCAAGTGTGGTGCAGGTGAAACAACTAATTTCTCATCCATCTAGCTCAGCTCCTTCCTCTACAACATCTAGCTCTTGATCAGAAGTTGTATTTTTTACCAAAGTTTTTCCGATCTGAATCGTCTGAACCAAATGACGACTTGCAGGACAAATAAACGAACAACTCCCACATTGTGTACAAGCAAATACATTTAAATTTTCCAAGTCATCTAATTGATTAAAACGCACTGCCTTATCAATCGAAATAGGTAATAACTTTGCAGGACAAATGTCAACACAACGCCCACAACGAATGCATTCAGACTCTTCTTCAAACGTCGCATTTTTTTCATCTAAAGCAAAAACAGCAGTTGTTTGTTTAGAAATGGTTGACTCTTCACTTAGAAGCGCAGTTCCCATTAATGGACCGTCATACAAAATCTTTCTCGGTGCTCGTTTGTAACCGCCACAACATTTAATGAGATCCTTAATCGATGTTCCAATTGGTGCAACGACATTTCTTGGATCGCGAACAGCAGAACCATTAACCGTGATTCCCATTGTAATTAAAGGCATCCCAGTTTCTAAATATCTAGCAAGCGAACCAACAGTTGTAACACATAAAACAAGCGTACTATTAACTGATAATTGACAATTTTGAATCAATAATCGGTCTAACCCGTGATCCTCAGGATAACTTGCCGGCAATGGCTTTACTAAAATATTCGCATAGTCTTGTCCTTTTTCTTCAAGCACATCTTTCAAAAAGATAATACTATCAGTTTGATTCTCCTCAATACCGATAACACCTTTTTCGATATTTAGATATCTCATCAGTGCCAAGATCCCATTTAAAACATCATCTGGATGTTCCAAAATTTCTCTAATCGGTGTACCAACAAAAGGCTCCCATGTTGTCGCATTGACTAACAGCGTATCAATTTGATGATCACTGCTAACTGCATTCAAGAAATCAGCAGAATTCAACTCATTAATTCCTGACTTTTCAAGCGCTGCAATTAAATCTTGTTTCTGCCCAATAAGGGGAAGAGGGGATTTAATCGCCTCATCAACAGTTTGAAGATCGTCTGCATCAATGGTAATTTCTTTTGTCCTTATTCCATTTTCTAACAGTACATCCTCGATTTTTGCTACTTTTCCAGAAATACTAGCGTGAATGAAGAAAGTTGGAAATTCATTATGCTCTGCGATAACTTGTCCAATTTTGACTTCATCCCCTTTTTTCACAACAGGCACACAAGTCGCTTCCTTATTTTGATCCATATGAATACGAACTTGCTTAGGTGGTGGTAACTGAACGGTTTTCAGGGTTTGTGGATTCTTGCAACCAATATTCGAAGCCTTCGGCCGTTTTAGAACACTACGGTCAGCTGAAAATCCGAATAATCTACTTAACATGAAAAAAACTCCTTTTCCTTTAATTATCTGGGTTCTTTGCTTTTACAATGATCATTATATGCGATGCTAGACTATTTTCCCATTTTAATATATACATTTTAAATAAGGGATTTTTTACCAATTTTTACATAAGCATTAAGAACGTCATCAGATATGTAAGCTCAATAGTGGATTATACCATAAAATTTGGCATCAATCAACAACGATTGGCAGTATTTTAACAAATGGCATCGTTTACTTGATGATTTTTTTTGATAATATAGGTCTAAAATCAAAATATTTTTCAAATTTTGAAATTTTATTGTTATTCCGAAGTGATTTTTTATGATTCAAATTAGAGAAAGATCGTGTGAAATGTAAGACTTTTTGAAGTGTTTTTAAAAATAGGCTTATAAATTTGATTTAATTTTTAAATTAGTACTTGCATTTTTTGCTAAAAATTGCTATAATGCATTTTAATAGACAAAAGCGAAGTATCTATATCAAAATTTACATTATTATATGATATGTTGTTTACGACTAGATGAATTTTAATTGGGAAAATAATAGCAAATAGTTATAAAAATTAAAAAATACCCTGTTTTAGCAAAATAAGCTATTTCAGGGAAATTTTGCACCATGTTGACCTTTGGTGAATGTCAAGAGTGTAGAAATTTTATTGAAAATAAATATAAAATGATTATTTTTTATAACTTTACAACTATTGCCTAACATTTTAAGCAAGGATTGTCTCAAAACCAAGATTTTGAGTGATTTGAGACAGTTTCTGCCCATAATTCATAGATTTTTGTCTCAAAACCAAGATTTTGAGTGATTTGAGACAATTTCAGCCTATAATTCATAGATTTTTGTCTCAAAATCAAGATTTTCGAGGAATTGAGACAGTTTATCCCCGTAATTCATGAGTTTTTGTCTCAAAACCAAGATTTTCAAGGAATTTGAGACATTTCCCTCATTATTCAATGAATTTTGTCTCAAGACTGAAGTTTTTACGAGATTTGATATCTATTGAATAGTTTTTGATCTTAAAGTCTTGGATTTTCAAATGTGTCGTTTTTAAATTAATAACTAGAGTAGATTTATGGAGAAAGTTGTGACTCTTAGTTGTTTTGTTATTTTTGTTTATCTGGAGGTGAGAGATAATGTATCAAAAAGTTACCCCAAGACACAGTAGTTGGCGATGGTGGTTTTGTCGTTTCTTCTCTCGTCAATGTTAAATCAAAATAATTCAACTAGATATTTTTTTCATTACGAGGCTCATTCAATGGGAGGTGACAGAGATGATAATGATAAGATTTATTGAAATTCAATCTAGAAGTTGGTGGTGTTGGCTTTTTCGTGAATGCTAATCCATAAATATTAAAAATCAATGTAATCTTTCCTTTTAAAAGAAAACATTGATTTTTATTTTCCATTTTTCCTCTTCATATTCATAAATTTTAAATACACCCGCCTGCTGATGTTTGTCTAATACTGTTAACAATGCAGGCGTTATTTGATTAACACTATTGCCATTGATTATATATTGATTGAATGTTGGAATTTCTGTATATTCTGTAGAAATTTTTTTTAATATTTTAAATAAATTATCAGCTGTTGCATTTTGTAATTCGTTCATAGTAGTTGAGATATCAGTTCTATTTTTTATATGGAGATAGGTAGCTATTATTAAAAACAGTAAGAACAATGTTGTTCCTAAAAGAATTGAGAATTCCACTAGGACAGAAATTCCATACATCATAAGAGATAAAGCACATAATGTATAAAACAGCCAAGCTTTTCTAGTCAGATATACATAAAAATTTTTAAAATAGCGATAGTGAGCTATTATTATGATAATTACTAAGGTTGTTAAATATAGCATTAGGAGACTAATAGGAATAAATAAACTGAGTAAAGTAATCGGAAATGCACATGCAAATGATAGTAGATTTGATAATAAAGCATTTTTAAAATTAAAAACTCGTCTTAGCAAGAAATATGCAACAAATGGTCGCATTAGACCATCAATTAAAAAACCATACATCGGAATCGGCAGTGTATAAACCAAAAACACAATAAATATTGGATATAGCACCAAAATAGGAATGTTGCCATATAATATTTTTTGTTTTGTTCTAAATAGTCGAACAAAAGACTCTTTTAAACTCATACCATCAAAACCATCAATATTGGCTAAGATTAAATAGAAAGCCAATAACTCAATTATTCTTCCGAAGAACGTTATTAAACTAATCTCCATAATATGATTCACTCCTTATTCATTTTTCTCATACCAAAATCGATGGAAAAAATTTTTCGTCGTTGAAATAACAGTCCCATCAATAAGGATGATGACCATTTTACTTCTTATAACCGTTTTAACCTTAGATGTGTTAATAATCTGACTTTGGTTAGCTTGTTCAAATTCATTTTGAATACCATAATCATCAAGTAATCGAGCCAGTGGAAATTGGAAGTAAAATTCTTGTGATGCTTCTTCCCCTGTTATCTGATCTCTATAAAAAATTTCAACCCTTCTAGGACTGCTACGTTCAATTAGAGAGACATCTCGAGTTCTAAAGCGATATTGATTTCCTGCTTTTTCTACGACAAATGATCGATCGTCTAATTGAATGGCTACGCCCATTGCAAGTTCTACTATTTTCAAAAATGTTGTGTGATTAAGTGATTTCGCATCAAGAAGATACCAGGTGCTGGTATTCGCCTTTGCTTGCAGTGCTTCAGTAGGATTTTTTGAAATAAAAATAATCTGTGTTCCTATTGAACGTGTTTGCTTGAGCTCACTCAAAAATTTTTGCGTAAATGTTTCTTGGTGATCATTTGATATAATGACAAAAATGTCGATATATTTATCAGCAATAAGATCCAATCCAACTGATGCATCATCTATCACATAAACTTGATATTTATTCTCAAGTAGTGTTAGCAATTCCAAATCAATTTCATGGCCATTTTTAATAATTAAAATACTTCCTGAAAAATTTTCCAAAATTAGCCCTCCCACAATAAAGTATCTGTTATAATTACTTTAAATTATATCATAAAGGGGACAAATATCAACATTTTTTTCTGTATTTTTCAGATGAAACAGTCATTCTAACGGTTATATTCTATATTTTTGATTTGCAGGATTAAACATTTGATTTTTTTAAGTTTAGACTAGCTAAATAGAGGACTTTTATGTTATTATAGTAAAGCAAGATTATTCACCAATCTGAGGCAGTCCCGATGCATTATTCAAGAATTTTTGTCTCAAAATCAGGAATTTCGAGGGAATTGAGACAGTTTTGCCCTATAATTCCCCGATTTCTGTCTCAAAATCAGAGATTTCGAGGGAATTGAGACAGTTTTGCCCTACGATTCCCGATTTCTGTCTCAAAATCAGGAATTTCGAGGGAATTGAGACAGTTTTGCCCTACGATTCCCGATTTCTGTCTCAAAATCAGGAATTTCAAGGAATTGAGACAGTTTTGCCCTACGATTCCCGATTTCTGTCTCAAAATCAAGTTTTTCAAGGAATTGAGACAGTGCGGATTACTAACCCCAGAAAATCGTAAATTAGTGAATTTTATTAGCAAGGAGCTTTCATTCAAAAGATGGCTAAGGGTTAGCATTTCCCAGCTGCATAAAAATGATAGTAGGATAAAAGGTGGTGCGCTCATCATGAAAATAATCGGATTAACAGGTGGCATTGCAACAGGAAAGAGTACTGTTGCGAAAATGTTGACAAATCGTGGTTACGAAGTGATTGATGCCGATGAGATTGTCCATAAATTGCAAGCAAAAAAAAGTCCATTATTAAAGGAAATTTCAAAAGCTTTTGGCTCAACAGTCTTGAATGAAAATGGCAGTTTAAACCGAGAAAAACTAGGTCAAATGATTTTCAATGATGAGAAAAAAAGATCCCTTCTAGATAGCATCGTCCATCCCGCAGTTCGAGCAGAATTCGAGCGAAAAATTCAGCTAGTTCAAAGTGATATCCTGTTTTTAGATGTGCCTTTGCTATTTGAATCGGGATTCGATGATCTGGCAGATGTTACCCTCGTTATCAATGCGTCAGTAGAGGTGCAGTTGGAACGATTGATGTTACGAAATGGGCTGTCCCATCAAGAGGCAAGGGCGCGGATTGATGCACAGATGCCGATGAGCCAGAAAGTGAAATTAGCCGATTTCGTCATTGATAATGACGGCGATTTAGCTGAGTTGGAAGTGTGCGTTGAAAAATTTTTAGGGGAAATTAAACTTAAGTAAGGTGTAATCAATATGGAGTTAATGAAACCTAATTTTAATTTTGAAATAGCAGGCGATGTTTTTTTGTCACCGATAGATCTGCAAGCCTTAACCTTGTTATATCAACCAATTATGGGCGTTGATGCTTTTTCGTTATATATGACCCTTCTAAGCCTACCTAAAATGACAGCCCAGAAACATCATTTATTATTACAAATTACTGGCGAGAATATGGGCAGATTGATGGATCGACGCTATAAACTAGAAGCAATGGGTCTATTAGATAGTTACCAATCCGAGTCATCTATCACGTATTTTTTGAAACAACCCTTATCAATCAAGCAGTTCTTTGGCGATGCCATTATGCGTGCCTTTTTATATGTTAAACTAGGCGCTCAAGATTTCAATACGTTAAGGTTGATGTTAATCAAAGAAGAAACTGTTTTAGCTGGAGAAAAAGTCACAAAAAGATTTGATGAAGTTTTCGATGTCCGACCGTTAAGTAGAATTGAACAACATTCACAAGTCGCATGGGCATCTGAAAAATTGGTACAGGGAATTGAAGTTGCACCTATTTTTGATGAAGTGACATTAAGGGCTGTTTTAGTAAAAAAAGGGATTTCTCCGGAAATTATTACGCCAGATTTAATTAGAATTTTAAACGAGTTTGCATTTTTATATAAATTTGATGTTCATGAATTATCACGACTTGTTTTCGACGCACTTATTCCAGACGGAACAGTTGACATTTTAAAAATGAAAAACTTAGCACGTATGCAATTTCAACTGATGAGTAAAGGCGAAAATGTGCAAGTTGTCGTTAAAGAAGAGCAAATCGGCAATGATAGTGTGTCATCGCAAGAAAAAGAAGACATCATTTCATTTATGGAGCAAAGTCCTGTAGAATTTTTGCGTTTCAAATCAGCAGGGAAACCACCTGTGCCAGCGGATATCAGATTAGTAGAATGGTTGTATACAGACCAAGGTATGCCGGCTGGTGTGGTAAATGTTTTAGTCGACTATGTTTTGGATTATACCAATGGCAGCTTGCCAAAACAATTGATCGAAAAAATTGCCGGGCAATGGCAACGTCAAGGCATCAATACAACCCAAAAGGCAATGAATCAAGTGATTAGAACTGTTACAAAAAGTATTAATTATCAAAAAGAAAAAGAGCGACCATTAGCGACGAATCAAAATCAGCAACTAAAAAGCGCAACACGCGTGGAACCTATTCCAGAATGGTTAAGCCAAACAGAATTTGAGCAGCAACGGGAAAAAGACGATGCAGCAAGAGAAAGAATTGAACAAATGAAACAATTGATGCGAAATGAAAGCCAAACGATGGAGGCGAGTGCAAATGAAGCAGTTAAGTGAGTTAGTAAATGATATTAAAATTTCTGGTGTTAGTGATGCTGAAATTTATACCGAACTATTAACACAACCTGAAGTCGAAGCATTTTTTGAAAAATATAAAAACGAGATTGATATGAGTCAACTACCCAATTTTATGAGTGCTCTTAACGAATTTGTAATAGGGTCTAGGAAATGTCAAGATTGCATTAGTTTAACTAGGTGTCATCAACCCATTCGCGGTCATTTTCCTGAACTTGAAATTCAAGCAGGTCGATTAAGTCTCGGATTTGCTCCTTGTCACTATTTTAAAAGCCAACAGCACTTACAACATATCGAAACCATTCATATGCCTAAATCAATGATTCATGCGAGCTTTGAAACGATGTATGCAGATAGTAATCGTGAAAAACTATTCCAGCTTGGTATGGATTTCGTCTTAAATTACAAAGAAAGCGAATTTAAAAAAGGGCTATTTTTATACGGGTCGATGGGTTCAGGAAAAACATATGCCATTTGTGCGATTGCAAATGAATTAGCAAAAAGAGGTGTTGGTTGTGCTGTCGTATATTTTCCTGAATTAATAGCAGGAATTAAAGCGAGTTTTAATGGAGATAATAATGAAAGTGACATCACTGTTGAGAAATTAAAAAATATTCCTATTTTAATGCTTGATGATATCGGTAGTGAATCTGTAACAAGCTGGATGCGCGATGAAGTATTAGGTCGTATTTTAAACCATCGAATGATGCATGAGTTACCGACATTTTTTACATCAAATTTCAGTTTTGAACAACTACAAACTCATTATGCCCAAACGACTCGTAATGAATATGAACCTGTAAAAGCAGCCCGTATTTTAGAGCGAATTAAAGCTTTAGCAACACCAGTTGAATTAGTTGGGAGGAATTATCGAAATGAATTATGAGTCTAAGTTGGAAAAATTTTTAAAAAATAACGGGATTGAATTTAAAAATTTGAGCATTTATATCGAAGCATTCACGCATTCTTCCTATTCTAATGAACAACGACATGTTAAAAAATTAGCATATAATGAGCGCTTAGAATTCCTAGGAGATGCAGCCTTACAACTGTGTTGCTCAAAATTTCTCTTTAATTTAAAGCCGGAATTTCCCGAAGGCGTGATGTCTAGAGTTAGATCTGCATTGGTTCGCGAGGAAGCATTAGATAAATATGCTGATCAAATTAATCTAGCGACATTTGTGCGAATGGGTCGTGGGGAAGAAAAAATGGGCGGTAGAAGTCGTGCTTCTTTAA
>Ga0209755_10003536_pt1 | contig 19491 bp, 24 predicted proteins | sample TergutCo191P1_FD_187301 | JGI IMG/M metagenome (GOLD analysis project Ga0209755, IMG submission 187301) | Cornitermes sp. P1 segment gut microbial communities from Petit-Saut dam, French Guiana - Co191P1 (SPAdes) (version 2) | ecosystem: Host-associated > Arthropoda: Insects > Digestive system...
TTATGGCAAGGGTGTAATACCCGTTCCCTTTCCGAACACGGAAGTCAAGCCCCTTTGCGCCGATGATACTCCGCCTCTAAGGCGCGGGAAAGTAGGTCGTTGCCAAGCTTTTTATTTTATTTTTCAAAGAGCTGCTCAGAAATGGGCGGCTCTTTTTTTATGGGGTTAGCTGTCTTTCAATGTGTGCAACAATTGTTATACGAAATTTAATTTGAATACACGCAGCTTCTTTTACTAAAGCTGCTTGATTATTTAAAAAGTTTTATCAGTTTTAAAATAGTTTTGCATTGTTCAGAATTGAGAGTTTGAAGCCAGTGCAATATTTCCAAAGCTTCTTTGCTGGATTTGTTTTGTATTTTATTTTCATTTTCTCTTTCACCGATAACCAGATATTCGACAGAAACTTTCAGGGCTTGGGCTATTTTTACAGCGGCATCAACAGAAGGGACGGTTGCTCTTGCTCCCAAGTAGCAATCCAACGTAGCAACGGGAATACCGGTTTTTGCACTCAATTCTTTAATAGTTACGCCATGATAATTGAGTTCGGTTCTTAGATTTTCTCTAAAATTATTACCCATGATATAGAAATTATTATAATGAAATATCAAAGATTAACTGTTGACAATATATGAAAAATCATGTATTGTTTATCAAAATCAATGATATATCAAAGATAAAAATTTAATATTATTGATATTTTAAAAGAGTATAATATGGATTTTGATGATTGGCTTAGAGCGGGAAGCGGCACTTGTCCGAACAATAACAGTACATGGCGTTGCAGGAGCTGTTGCCATATTTGGGAACATAATTAAATTGCAACCGGCGGGCTCTAAATAAAAAGGAGGTATTATAATGAACAAGCCAAGAGCAGTACCAGGATCATGTCCTTTTTATGATCACCCCAGCGATAAGTGCTACCTGTCGGAAACAACGCCGTCATCAGGCACTCGTGATCAAAAGTGCAAGAATGAAAGTAATTGTAAAAATTGTGGCAATTACGAAGCGTGGAAAAGTGGCAGTAATTACAGAGGAAAATAAAACATCTTTTAGATGTTCTAACAATCAGTCAAAAGGACTTTAAAAAAAGGATAAGAAAATGGCAAAAATTGAATTCAAGAGAGTTGATTTAGGAGATGGAGTTGTTTATGAAGGGGAAATCGAAAACGGAAAGAGATTTGTTTTTGGCAAATATTCACAAGGTACAGTAACATACATAGGTGAATTCAATGAAGAAAGCGATATGGAAGGAATCGGAAAATTAACGCTAGATAATGAAGAATTACAATTAGTTAGTGTCGGTACATTTAAAGGTATTGGTTCAAATGGATTACCTATTCTAAATGGTTATGGAGCAATATATTATTTCTTTAAAGGTCCAAAACCAAAGGAAGTTGGTGATATAAAATTCGAAGAGGGAAAATTCGTTGACGGTCAACTTCATGGGCAAGGAATAATACATTATGATGATGGCGGGAAATATGAAGGTGGATTTGCTAATGGTAGGATGCATGGAAAAGGAATAAGAACAAACGCTGATGGAATAACTACTTCAAGGGAATATGACAATGGGAAATTTATTCTTTAAAAATCGTCTGAATGAAAAGGCGTTTTTATAACTATTCCTATTTTTATAGGAAGTTTAATTATTTTTAAAGGAGGTAAAAAATATGGGTTATCAAGGGTGTCCATGCTATAGGGATTTTTTTCTTATGTATGGCTATTATTGTGATGATCGAGACCGGAATATGTCTTGTGGTAATTGTCCTTTAGCAGAAGAAGCTCGTAAAAGAAACGGGAATTAAAAAGTATTGATAGGATTTTATTTAAATTATTGGTGATATAAACACCGAAAAGGAGATTTTTATGGCAATGAAAGATTTTAAAAGTGAGTCAAGAGTACCACCTGGGAAAGAGGATGAAGTGGTCAGGTTATATATGTCTTTTGGATGGGAACTTAAAGATAAACAAAGAGTAAAAACTCAGGATGCACAAAAATATGCAGGACAAAGTAGCGATCTTAAAACTAGTTATTTTGAAAATGTAAAAGGCGTTGACTTTTTTGAACTTACTTTTGAACGTGACCCTGATAGAAAAAATTATGCAGAATTGGTTGAGCTTGAAAGACAATATTATGTTCCACTTCCATCTGTTCCTAAAACAGTTCCAGATCCTGGTGAAAAGCCGAAAATGTTTGGAAAAAAATGGGTTATTTTAACTCTTATTGGTCTCTGTCTATCTTTATTTCCCGGAGTTATAATTATATTATGGAGACTTATTTCTTATCCAAGTAAAACTTCATCATGGAAACAAAATAAAGAGGCTTTCGATAAAAGCACAACTCCTGAAGCTATAGCTGCCAGAACTTCAGCTGAGAAAGCTTTATCAGAAGCAAAGAAAAAACGGTCTGAAGCATTGGAAAAGGCTAAATCGCTTGTTTAATTAATCAGAAAAATTAAAATAGTGTGAAAGCGCAACCGTCGCTTAATGTTCTAGGTAACCGCTTCGCCGCCCTGCCGGGCGGCTCGGGCTACGCAAAATCGCATTTTGGGTAGGGGAACAGGAATATTTTTAAACTAGGACAACATTCATATCGTTTTATTTTATTCTCCTTCCCTCAATGTACTCGCAATAGTCGCTTTCGCATTCGCCATGAAAGCGTCTTTAGGCTGATAACTTAAAAGAGTTTCGCTGGCATATTTAGTAAAATATGCATCAATCATTTTCTCTTCCGTGTAATTTTTGTTTTTCATGTCTGTAATAAAATCGCGGCAGGTGGTGTTGATCTCAAGCGCTTTTTCAAAAAAACTGTCTGCTTCTTTACTGCCTGCAACTCCGCAGTGAGGCATTGATAAATGTTCATAAGGGATTTGACTGCATTTTTTTATTGATTGAATCGTATCGTTATAACTTGTCAGGTAACATGGATATATTATCCCGTCCGGCATCAATATTCCCGGTGTTTCATTTATAATCAACAGTTTTAATTCGGGGATAAAAAAGGCTAGAGAATCTCTTGTGTGTCCGGGCGTTTCAATTGTTTGGACGGAAAGCCCTCCAAGTGAAATAATTTTGTTTTCTTTTACCGTTATGTCGGCATGAAATAGATCATCATTATAATCCATGTTAAGTTCGGTTTTATAGGTTTTTGCCGCAGCAAGGGATAGCTCTCGGATAACTCTGCGGGGAGTGTTTTTTAACAAAACGGCTGCTCCGATTTCACAAGTTACAACACGTAGATTGTTCCATTCTTTTCTGAAAAAAGGGAGCGCTCCGATATGGTCATAATGGGTGTGTGTTAAAAAGAGATAATCCAGCACCCTGCCGTTTAGGGCTTTTTTTACGTTTTCAATGGTTTTATCGCAGCAAAACATCATGCCGCAGTCAAAAAGAGCGGTATAATCATCGCCGACAAGGAGTTGCCCGTCGCTTGATTTGTGCGCGATGCAATTTATAAATCTTTTCATAATTATTAATATCATATGTTTTTTGATGTTTTATGTCTTCCTCTTTTTATGCCGATAATATCAACATGAAAAACTTATACCTAATTTTGATTGTTTTGTTCGTAATGGCGCTTTTTCCGTTTCAGGTTTTGGCTCAGGAAACTGTTGTTTTAAAGCAGGAAGGTATCGCTTCTTGGTACGGCAGAGAGTTTGAAGGCCGTCCGACAGCGTCTGGGGAAATTTTTGACGCTTCTCAATTAACTGCGGCTCATCCCAGTCTGCCTTTTGGAACCATGCTTATTGTTACAAATACTCATAATAATAAAAAAGTAACGGTCAGAATAAATGATCGCGGACCTTTTGTTCCGGCAAGAATTATCGATGTTTCAAGGGCTGCAGCAGAACAGCTTGATATGATTGTAACAGGGACTGCTCCTGTTAAGATTGAAACTGTTAACGGAGTCGTTCTTTCAACCGCTGCTGTCGGTACGCAAGTATCACCTCAATCTAATAATGCACCAAGACCGTCTCAGGAAACCGCTTTGCAAAATATTAATTCTCAAACAATTGCACCTGTTGTTCAAACAACGCCGCAGCAAGTGATACCTGCACAAGTTACAGCGGCTAATTCATCTGTGTTTGTTTCACAGCCTCAAGTGGTTGCACAAGCGCCTGTTCTTCCTCAGTTCAGGCTTAACCCTTCTATCAATATAGTAAATGAAAAAAATTACCGTTTGCAAATAGGCTCTTTCAGAGTTGCACGTAACGCAGTTGAGGCTTTTGATAAATTAAAAAATGCAGGTTTAAATCCCGCTTATGAAAGATTTACCGACAATAACAATAACGAATATTTCAGAGTAGTGCTTGCAGGTATTAGCGGAACTGATGTGCAGTTAACAACAGAAAGGCTTAGAGCGGCAGGTTTTTTTGAAGCGGTTATTCGTGAAGAACACTAGTCTAAGCGTTTTTAGAAACGTATGATTCAAATAAAATAACGCAAGAGAAAAAAGTGATAAATCATTCAATGCCGTCCCGCTTCGAGGTGCTTAGCGAAAAATTCGGTTATCAATCTTTTCGCCGCGGACAGGATGAAACTATCAACGCGATCCTTTCAGGAAAAGATGTTCTTGCAGTAATGCCTACAGGTGCGGGGAAATCTTTGTGTTACCAAATTCCCGCTCTTCTTCTTGACGGAATGACAATCGTTATTTCACCACTAATTTCTTTAATGAAAGATCAAGTAACAGCTTTGCATGAAGCAGGTTGCGAAGCCGCATACTTAAACAGTTCTTTAACAAACGAAGAATATTCAATCACAATAAAAAAAATTATTGAAGGAAAAATAAAACTTCTTTATATTGCACCGGAAAGATTACAAAAAACAGAAATGTCTAATTTGATTCATACACAAATTGCGTCTAACATAAAATTACCGCTTGTTGTGATAGACGAAGCGCATTGCGTGTCACAATGGGGGCATGATTTCAGAACAAGTTATTTGCAAATAGCAGGTTTTATTAATAGCCTAAAAGAGCGTCCTGTTACAGCCGCTTTCACCGCTACAGCGACGGTAAAAGTCAGAGATGATATCCGCAGGCTTCTTTCCTTGAACGATCCTTTTTTAATTAACACCGGTTTTGACAGACCTAATCTTTATTTTGAAGTTCAAAAACCAAAAGATAAAAAAATTGCTTTACTTGAATGTTTAGAAAAAAGAAAAAGTTTAAGCGGTATTATTTATTGCGCTACACGCAAAGCAGTAGAAGAAATTTGCGATTTACTGGTTTATCATGGATACGAAGCGACACGCTATCATGCAGGGTTAGATGACATTGAGCGAAAAAATAACCAAGATGATTTTATTTATGACAGAAAAACAATAATGATTGCAACTAACGCATTCGGTATGGGGATAGACAAATCAAATGTTTCTTTTGTTATTCACTACAATATGCCCAAAAATATAGAAAGTTATTATCAGGAAGCGGGACGTGCAGGCAGAGACGGAGAAAATGCCGATTGCATTCTTTTGTATAACGGGCAGGATGTTCGGATCAATCAGTATTTAATCTCGCAAGGCGAAGAAGGTGAACGCACGCAGAAATGGTCTGAAGATTTAATTCAGCATAATCTTGATTTATTAAAACAAATGACCTTTTACGCTTCCGGAAATGATTGCTTACGGAAAAGATTGCTTTCTTATTTCGGGGAAACTATTAATAAAGCTTGCGGTAATTGTTCAAATTGCCTTACATCATTTACAGAAATTGATGTAACAACAGAAGCGCAAAAAATTGTATCATGTGTTTACCGTTTAAAACAAAGGGAAAAATGTTTTGGGAAAACGATGATCATCGATATTTTGCGCGGAAGCAAAAATGAAAAGATTCTCCGTTTCGGTTTTGATACATTAAGCACATGGGGGCTGTTATCTGAAACAAGCAATCATCGGTTAAGACTCATCATGGATTTTGTAATTGACGAAGGTTATTTAAACATGGAGGAAGGTGAGTATCCTGTTGTAACACTCGGTAACTGGAACGATCTTTTTAAAGAAGGGGTTAAACTTTTTATGAAACTGCCCGAAGAAAAAAAACCTTCTCCAAAGCAGAAAGAGCTGCAAACAGGTGTTACGCAGACAACATTTTCAGAAACGTCAAACTCTGTTTGCGCTCACGATGAGGTGCTTTTTGAAAAATTACGCAAACTAAGAAAAGAGATTGCTCTAAAAGAATCTGTCCCCGCCTATATCGTTTTTTCTGATGCATCCTTAAAAGATATGAGCAGAAAAAAGCCGGTTTCGCTTGTTCAATTTTCAAGTGTAAACGGTGTCGGAAATATAAAACTTGAAAAATACGGAGATGAATTTACCTCATTAATCAGGGAATATATGCAACAAATACGGCAAAAATAAAAAATTCCTTGTCTTAATGCGTTTTTTCTGTTATTATTACTATAGAAATGTTGCAACCATCAATGTTACAGAAATATTCTCTTTTTGGCGGTTTGGTAGAAGAGCAGATCGAAGGACTCCTTCCTTTTATGCACGAGGAAAAATTTAAACCGGAAGACTTCATTATTACAGAAGGAAAAACTAACGATAAAATTTTCTTTCTCATTGAAGGGCAGGTTGCAGTTTCAAAGAAGGATATAGTTCTTACCCGTTTCAGCGAAGGGGAAGCGTTCGGCGAAATGGAAGTCCTTGATGTAATGCCTGCAGCAGCTTCAATCAAAGCCTTAACACCGGTAACAGTTATGTCAATTTCAAATAAATCACTTCGTGAAATATATAAAAAAGATGTAACAACTTTTACTCTTGTCCTGATGAATCTGGCGCGTGATCTTGTGCGCCGCCTGCGTAAAATGGATGAAAAATTTGCTTCATCACCGCCGATTTTATATTAATTAATTAGGAGACATTATGATTTTCAATCCCGAGTATGAATGTATGGACAGACAAGCGCGTGACAAACTCCAGCTTGCCGCTTTAAAAAATCTTACAGAAACTTTATTTTCTAAAGTTCCTTTCTACCGAAAAAAAATGATCGAAGCAGGAATAACCCCGAAAGATATTCATTGCACAAAAGATATTGATAAATTGCCTTTTACAACAAAAGATGATCTGCGTGACAATTATCCTCACGGGCTTCGCGCCTGCCCGCAAGACAGAATCGTAGAAGTTCACATGAGTTCAGGCACAACGGGAAAACCTGTCGTTAACGAATACACAATTAAAGACCTTGATATTTGGCGGCAATCAATGGCAAGGACTCTTGCAGGCGCAGGCTGCACGCGGGATGACATCGTTCAAAATTGTTACGGTTACGGACTCTTCACGGGAGGCGCAGGTGTTCATTACGGCGCATTAACTATCGGCGCGGAAGTGCTGCCTATGTCAAGCGGAAACACTGAACGTCAATTAATGATTCTCCGCGATTTCGGTTCAACTATGCTGACATGCACTCCGTCTTATGCGCTTTATCTTGCAGAAGAAGCTGCAGAATCAGGAATCGATATACGCGCGCTTCCTATCAGCAAAGGATGTTTCGGTGCTGAACCGTGGAGCGAAAATATGCGTATCGAAATTGAAGAACGCTTTAATATGAAAGCATATGACATTTACGGTTTAACAGAAATAATAGGACCGGGTGTCGCTTTTGAATGTGAAGCGCAGCATGGTCTTCATGTAAACGAAGATTTTTTCTTTCCTGAAATTATCGATTCTGCAACCGGAAAGGTTTTACCAGCCGGTGTAAAAGGAGAACTTGTTTTCACTACAATTACAAGAGAGGGAACACCTCTTTTACGTTACAGAACAAGAGACATCACCTGCATTATCGAAGAGCCTTGCTCTTGCGGACGCACCACAAGACGTATACAACGTCTTTTCGGACGCACAGATGATATGCTGATCATAAGAGGTGTAAATATTTTCCCAAGTCAGATTGAGCAAGCTCTCATCGAGATTGAAGGGACAGAGCCGCAGTATTTGATCATCGTTAGCCGGGAAAATCATCTTGACGAAGTGGAATTGCAAGTCGAAGTAAAAAAAGAACTTTTCACCGATGAAACGCGCGGACTTGAAAACCTCCGCAGCCGCATTGAACAAGTAATGAGGAGCAAACTTCAAATCGGTTTAAGAGTAAAACTTGTCGAACCAAAAACAATTGAAAGATCAATCGGAAAAGCAAAAAGAGTTATCGACAACAGGAAAATATAGGTTATACTATATAAGTAGCTGGCATTATAGGAGACGTTATGGGAATAAAACAAATATCGGTTTTTTTAGAAAATACAACAGGAAGGTTAAGCGAAGTTACAAAAACGCTTGCCAATGCAGGGATTAATCTTCGCGCAATCAGTATTGCCGACACTGATGAGTTTGGTATTTTACGTTTGATTGCAGATAAAACTGACAAAGCGATTGAAGCGCTGAATGCAGCTAATTTTACCACAAAACAAACTGATGTAGTTGCGGTTGAAATTGATGATTCTCCCGGCAGCCTTGCAAAGTTAATGGAGATTTTTCAGAAATCGAAGGTTAATATTGAATATCTTTATGCATCACTTGAAGGACAGATCGATAAAGCTGTTGTTATCTTTAAATTAAAAGATCATAATTTAGGTCTTAAAATTTTAGCAGATAACGGTTTAAAAATGCCGGAAAATTTTTAATTAATGTTTAATTTTCAATTGTAAGTACAGCATATATAAGGGGATTGTTTGATGAAAATATTGATGGTATCAAGTGAAGCGGTTCCCTGGGCAAAAACAGGCGGGCTTGCCGACATGGTTTCCGCTCTTTCAATCAGCCTTGCAAAACTGGGACATGAAGTAAAAATTGTTTTACCCCGTTATTATTCAATCAACAAAGATCAATTGACGCTGCTTCCGGGCGGTATGGGAACACCAATGGGAGGTGTTGAAGAATGGAGTGCCGTTTACACGACAGAAATGCCCGGAACAACAAAAAGAAATTCTATAGATGTTTATTTTATCGATCATAATAAATATTTCGGCAGAGACGGTATTTACGGCAATCAAACAGAAACAGATTTTTTAGATAATCCAAGACGTTTTATTTTCTTTTGCCGCTCCGCTTTCCAGCTTTGCAGAAAACTTGATTGGTATCCCGATGTGCTTCATGCTCACGATTGGCCTGCTGCAGTTGTGCCTGTATATTTAAAATTTGCAGAAAGAGTTTCCGGAAGTCTCGGCGGATTTGAAAAAACCGTTTCTATTCTTACAATTCATAATTTGGGATATCAAGGTATTTACAGCAAAGATAATTTTGATTATACAGGTCTTGGCTGGGATGTATATTACAATGCAGGCTTTGAAGATTTTAATATGATGAATATGCTCAAAGCAGGGCTTTACAGTGCAGATAAACTCAGCACAGTTTCGCCTAACTATGCAGAAGAAACAAAAACACAATACAACGGCTTCAGATTGGACGGAGTGCTGCGTTACCGCAGAGCCGACTATTGCGGTATATTAAACGGAATAGATAATAAAGTATGGAATCCTTCAAAAGATGAATATATACCTGTTACTTATTCAAAAAAAGATTTAACCGGTAAAGCAAAGGCAAAAGAAGCTTTACAAAAAGAATTCGGTTTGCCTCTGGATCCGAAAGTACCTGTAATCGGCATGGTAACAAGATTAACAGATCAAAAAGGAGTAGGTGATCTTTTCGGTCCTACTTACGGATCGGTCTGGTCAATCTGCAAGGATATGGATTTACAATTTATACTTTTAGGTTCAGGTGAAAGCTGGTGTGAAAATGAAATAAGAGGTCTTGCATCCCGCCTTTCAAATTTTAAAGCAAGAATCGGTTACAGCGAAAAAGTCAGTCATCTTATTGAAGCGGGTTCAGATTTTTTTCTGATGCCCAGCCGTTACGAGCCTTGCGGTCTTAATCAGATGTATTCACTTATTTACGGAACAATCCCTATTGTACGCAGAACAGGCGGGCTTGCGGACACAGTAGAAAATTTCAACGAAAAAACAGGAAGCGGCACAGGTTTTATGTTTGATTATCTTAGCCCTTCTTCAATTTACGACACTGTAGGCTGGGCAGTTTGGGCATGGTACAACCGCCGCAACGATATTGAAAAAATGAGAAAACGCGGAATGTCTCTTGATTTTTCTTGGGAAAAATCAGCACAAAAATATCTCGAACTTTACGAAGCCACACAAAAAACAATGGGCATCGTAACTGCAAATTAACTAACTAAGAAGGAATTTTTATGAATATTCATTTTATTTGTTTAATTATTCTTGGAGTTGTTTCAATAGTATACCTAACAACACTTTTTTTCAAAGCGGGTGTTTTTCAATTTATTTTAAAAGGCTGCCTTATCCCTCTTATATTAGCGGTTTACATAACAGGAGCGAATATCATTCTTTTGCCGATTGTTTTAGCCCTTGTATTTGCATGGATAGGAGATGTTGTACTTATAAAAATCGATAATCTTGTATGCTTCAGGATAGGGCTTGCAAGTTTTTTAATAGGACATATTTTCTATGTAATAGCGATGTTTGAACATGCCATGCCGCTGCATTATCCCGCATTTTTTATCAGTATTGCAGTAGGTGCAAGCTTGGGATTTTTGCTTATTAAAATTGTTAAACCTACTCCGGAAATGAAAATCCCTGTCATCGTTTATGCAGCAACCATACTTCTAATGGCGATTTCCGCATTACAATTGTATTTATCTCAGGATTTTCCTCAAGGTCTTTTTGGAATATTGGTTTTTACAGGAAGCCTTTGTTTTGTTGCTTCAGACTCTTCTTTAGCAATGGTGACATTTCAGAAAAAACCTTATTATGTTTTTTGCATGACTACATATATTGCAGCTCAGCTTTTAATTACTCTTGGATTTTGTCAATTTAAAATTTAATTCAACTTTATCGCATAATTATAACATCTGATTGAATGTCCGGTTTTAATTTCTGTTAAAGCAGGCGGGGCGTTAAAACATCTTTCCGTTGCCTTTGGGCATCGGGGTGCAAAAGAACAACCTTGTACAGCAAAAGAAGCGGACGCAATTTTTTTTATTTCTTCATTTTTATTTTCTGATTGACTTTTTTCCAAAGTATTTTTCGTTTGTATACCTGCCGCCGATGAAAACAGCAATTGCGTATACGGATGCAGCGCTGCGCTGTATAAGTCTTCCGCACGCGCTTCTTCCATCAATTCCCCTTTGTACATTACCCCTATACGGTCGCAGAAGTAGCACGCTACTTTTAAATCATGTGCAATAAACAAGAATGATATATTTCTTTTTTTACGGATGTCGAGTAACAAATTAAGAATCTGTCCTTGAATAGAAACATCAAGCGCTGAAACAACTTCGTCGCAAATTAAAACTTCAGGCTCCATTAAAAGCGCGCGTGCAATTGAAATACGCTGCCGCTGCCCTCCAGAAAATTCCGAAGGTCTTTTTTCAAGGTCAGCCGCCTGAAGCCCTACTTCTTCCAAAATATCAGCCGCCTTTTGACGCAGTTCTTTTTCGCTTACACCTCTTTTTTTCAAAGGTTTACGGCAGCCTGAAACAAGAACTTCATAAACAGTCATTCTTGGGTTTAAAGATTTTGCAGGGTCTTGAAACACATAGCGTACTTTTTCACGGTAGTGACGCAACGCCTCTTTTTTTAAACCGGCGACATCTAAACTATTATCTTCGCTCTGATAAATTATCTGCCCGGAATCCGCTTCATACATACGTACCAACATCCGCGCTGTAGTTGTCTTCCCGCAGCCTGATTCGCCGACAAGCCCGTAAGCTTCGTTTTTACCGATAGAAAAAGATACATCGTTTACAGCATTCACAAAGCGCCCGAAACGGGCAAAAAAACCGGCTTCGAGGTTAAAGCGTTTTTTTAAGTTTGTGACAGTTAAGAGGGACATGAGGTTATTTTAGCATAGATTGCAGGGAGGGAGAAGAAGTATTACCATGTATTATATCCCCCCATCTTCTAAAAACCGACTAATCGCCGTATGCGAAAATCCTTCGCTTTTTAATAAATATTTCATTGTGCGGCTGACATCACCGTCATCCCCTGTTTTGCGTTTAACTTTCTTCTCGTGTTTTTTTACAAAGCGCAGAAGAAGAGAGTATTCTGCCTCGTCGTCTAACACGTTTTTAAGAGCGGTTTGCGCATCATCACGGTCTATGCCGCGTGAACACAAAGAAGATAAAAGCTGACGCGGGCTGCGGGTAAAACGAAGACGGGATTCCAGCCACAGACGGGCAAAGCGGCTGTCATCTAGAAGTGACAAATCGCATAAGCGTTCCATTACAGCGTTAACACAAGATGCTTCATGCCCCCTCTTTTCAAGTTTGCGTTTTAAACCGCTGCAGCATTGTTCCGCTCTTGCTATAAGACGCAAAGCGGTTTTTTCTGCACGCAAGCAAGCTGAAGCATGACGAAAAGCAGCTTCTTCAGAAGCGGTAATTTCATGCTCACTAAAATTGAGAAGATGTGTTTCGATTATTTCAGGAGGTAAATAACAATTTCTAAAAGAAAATAAAGAGCCGTCGGAAAGGTTGATACGGCAAACCGCATCAACCTTAAATTCTTTGCCTGTTTGAATTTTTAGTTCATTTATCCGCACGAACTGTTGTTTTTCAATACCCGAATATTAGCGTTTGGAGAATTGGAAGCGTCTGCGCGCTCCGGGTCTTCCGTATTTTTTTCGTTCAACCATGCGCGGGTCGCGGGTAAGGAAACCGTTGCTGCGTAAGCTTACGTTGTTGGAATGATCAACTTGGCAAAGCGCTCTTGCAAGCCCGTGACGGCAAGCACCTGCCTGACCGTTACAGCCGCCGCCGTATACATTAATTAAAATGTCATACTTGTTTTCGCTGCCTGTTACCATTAAAGGCTGACGAACCATCTGTATATGTTCACCTAACGCAAAATATGCAGATAATTCTTTGCCGTTTACAATAATCTTACCGCTTCCGTCGCGAATATAAACTCTCGCTACAGATGTTTTTCTTCTTCCGGTACCCATTCCAAGATTCTTTATCATATCTATCTTCCTTTAGAGTTCGAGTGTTATAGGATTCTGAGCGCTATGCGGATGTTCAGCTCCGGCATAAATTTTTACGTTTTTCGCCATTTTCCTGCCAAGCGGGCCTTTTGGAAGCATTCCTTTAATGGCGGCTTCCAGAGGTTGTGTCGGATGACGGGCGATAACTTTTTCAAAATTATTAGCTTTTAAACCGCCAATATAGCCTGAATGATGATAATACATCTTTTGCTTTGCTTTTCTGCCTGTAACTACAATTTTTTCCGCATTAATCACTACAACAAAATCCCCTATTTCCTGATGGGGGACAAAAATAGCCTTATTTTTGCCGCGTACAATGGCTGCAACCTTAGCTGCAACCCTGCCCAAAACCAATCCCTGTGCGTCAATTATGTACCATTTTCGTTCCACAGACGCGGGCTTTGCAAATACTGTCTTCATAACAATAACCTTTTATAACCTTTTTCAAAAATTCTTATTCGTAACGGGATCTTAAGAATATTAAATAAATAGGGGAGTTGTCAATAGGGTTAAAAACGAAGTTTTCCGGCTCAATATATCTTGGTCTGAAGCCTCTTAATCACGCCGTTAAAAAAGTCCATAGAAAGACCGCTGCCCTCGTACCTTAGAGCGTGCTCGTCCATCAATTGCTGGGTGTAAACACTAAAAGGGATAATCCTTGTGTTTCTGTATCTGCGGTCAAAATGGGTAATTACAGGTATCATTCCGAATTCGGAGATGTTAAGATTTTTTACAACCAATTCTCCTGTCGGCAGCAACATCCCTTCTTTTGTAAAAGTTACCTTTGCCATTCCGCCGATTATTCTTTCTCTTTCATTTTGATGAGACACAAAATTGCCAAGCGAGTAATAACATACAGTTTTTCTGCCGTCGGGCAGATTGATGGTATCCACTTTTTGAAGCACATGCGGATGATGACCGATAATCAGGTCAACATTTTGCTCTGCAAGAAAAAGCGCAAGATCAACTTGGCTTCTTGCAGGCTCTAAAACATATTCAGGACCCCAATGCATCGATACAATTAAAAAATCGCACAAGGGGCGCAATGCGGAAATTTCCTGCGCCATTTTGTTTCTGTCGATCATCGACACAAGATTCGGATTATCTCTTGGAAGAGCGATGCCGTTAAGACCGTATGTATAAGATAAAAAACCAAAACTGATATTATTGCGCGTAACAATCCGTGCGCTCTCCCCTGATCTTCTTGCACCAATTACGGTTATACCTTCTATTGTGTTCAGAAAATCCAATGTTGCGTAAAGACCCGCCGCCCCCATATCCATCGCGTGGTTATTCGCTAAATTGATGATGTCAAAACCTATTGCGGCAATATCCCTGCCGAGCGCTTGCGGCGAATTAAAAGCAGGGTATCCCGAATAGCCGTAATTAGCCCCTGCCATAACCGTTTCCTGATTTATAAACGCAATGTCAGCATTTTCTACAATACTTTTTATTTCTGCATAAATTGGAATGTAATTATAAACGCCGTTTATAAGCCCGTTATTTATTAAAGAATCGTGATACAAATTATCGCCTGCGGCAACAAGTGTAACAGAAAAATGCTGAGGTAAATCCGGTGTATTTTGTTCAGATACAAATTCAGATTCGTTATTATCAAGTCCGTTTAATAAAGCAATCGGTTTTGAGTAACATGAAATTAAAAGTATAATAATTATTATTACACCCAATCTATTCTTCACGCTTACCTCCTATAACTCTCTGTGAATCTGAAAGATCGTTAAATAATTGTATATCTTTATAACCTTTTTTTTCAAGTATGGTTACTATTTTCTGCATCTGACGGGGATCGGCTTCCAGTAAAAGAGCGCCGCCGTTTATTAAATATTCAGACGCTCCGTTTATGATACGTTTGATTATATCCAACCCGTCTTCCCCGCCGTCCAGAGCGATACGAGGTTCATTCTGCACTTCAGCGGAGAGCGTCTCAATCTCTTGCGAAGGAATGTAAGGAGGGTTTGAAATAATAAGCGAAAAACTGTTAATTAAAGAAGAGCTGTCAGAGGAAAGAGCGTTAAATAAATCGCCTTGATAAAAATGAATTTGATTATTCTTTGATAAAATACGGCTTGAATTAAGTTTTGCAGTTTTAAGCGCATCATTGGAAATATCTGCCGCATAAACTTCAAGATCAGGTCTTTCGTGTTTAAGAGAAATCGCTATAGCCCCTGACCCTGTGCATAAATCTAAAACGCCGCTTTTTTTTGGTTCATGCAGATTCGTGTCAGTTTTTGTTAAATATTTTTCTAATGCCGTTTCTACAAGTGTTTCCGTATCGGGGCGCGGAACAAGCACCGATTTGTTTACGATAAAATCAAGCCCTCTGAATTCTTTTTTCCCGATTAAATAAGCGGTACATTCTCCGCTGCATCTTCTTTCGATAAGTCCGCAAAAGGAAGCGCAATTTTTTTCGGAAATTGATTTATTTCCTTCTGTAATAAGCTCTGTCTTGCTCATTTTTAAAATATGCGCCAGCAGAAGAGATGCATCAAGGCTAGGCGTTTTGATTCCGGCAAATTTTAAATCCGCGCTTCCCTGAGATAATGCTTCACGGATAATCAAAAGAGAACCTCCTTATTAAAAAAATTTATTTTAATCAGATTCTGATAAATCAGAAGCGCTGCTTTTTAATAGTTCTTCTTTTGCAGATAATTTTAAAGCGTCAAAAAGTTCTGCAGTATCGCCTTGCATGATAAGATCGAGTTTATAAAGAGTAAGATTGATACGATGATCTGTAAGGCGGTTCTGCGGAAAATTATAAGTTCTGATTCTCTGCGAACGATCCCCTGAACCTACCTGACTCTTTCTTGCTTCCGCTCTTTGCGCGGCGGCTTTTGCTTCTTCCGCTTCATAAATACGCGCACGCAATATGCGCATCGCCTTTGCTTTATTTTTAATTTGACTTTTCTCGTCCTGACAATGAACAGTAAGCCCTGTGGGTAAGTGCGTTATGCGCACAGCAGAGTCCGTAGTATTAACGCATTGCCCTCCCGGACCGCCTGCACGCATAACGTCGATGCGCAGATCATCAGGTTTGATATCAATTTCTGTTTCATCGGCTTCCGGTAAAACGGCAACTGTCACAGCGGATGTGTGAATTCTTCCTGAGCTTTCTGTTTCCGGAACTCTCTGCACTCTGTGAACTCCGGACTCGTAACGAAGATTTTCATAAACATTATTTCCGCTGATAGAAAAAACAATTTCTTTAATACCGCCGAGTTCAGTATCGTTAGAATTCATAATCTCGAATTTCCAGCCTTTGTTTTCCGCGAAACGTGAATACATACGATAAAGGTCTGCGGCAAAAAGCGCAGCTTCTTCCCCGCCTGTTCCGGCGCGAATTTCCATAATGATATTTTTTTCATCTAAAGGATCTCGCGGAATAAGCAGGAATTTGAGCTTTTCGGAATTAACAGCCAATTTATTTTCAAGCTCTTTAAGTTCCTCGCGGGCAAGTTCCTTCATTTCTTGATCTTTTTCTTCCTGAACAAGCGCTTTAGTTTCGCCGACCTGTTTTTCCAATTCTTCTATATTAGTATGAATTTGCGCGATTTCGCTAAGGTGGGAATGTTCTTTCATTACATTTTTGTAACGGTTTTGATCTTTCACAAGGGAAGGGTCTTGAATCAACAAAGTTAATTCATCGTATCGTTTTAATAGTGAATCAAGCCTTTCATTCATTTTTATTACTGCTTTTCAACAAAAAACGGGCATGAATAAACAACCAGTTCCATCGGATCATCTTCGCTTGAAAATTCGTCCAGAGTTTCTTTCAGAGTTTCTTGAATATGGCAATTTCCGGCATATGTACATAACGGGCAAGCGCCGTTACCTCTTGCATTCAATTCTACTTTCATGACTTATCCTATCAAAAATTGATTTTAATATCAATCTGTTTTCCGATCAATAATCTGTTAACCGGAGGCTTTTAAACTTACAACGAAGTTTTATACCTTGACTATCGATAAAGATAGGGGTAATCTTCCAGTATGAAAATTAATCCATTAAATATTCTTATGATAATAATTTTACTTGGATCATGCGCAACTTCCGGTACTAAAGTAAAACCGATTGATTTTTCTGTGGATATGGATTCTCCGCAGATAAATATCGGTGAAGTTGAAATACAAATGCATCTTTTTATGGAAATGGGAGATTTAAAAAAACAAACTGCCGATGTTATATATTTTCCGGACGAAGACGCGGTCTGCGTCAGATTCAAAAAAGATTATTTTACATACAGTCAATTCTGGAACAGAACCGGACGAGATATTTTTTTACAAGCACTGCAAAAGTATAACGAAGATTATGATGAAAAAATCATAAACAGCAGAGACAGAAAATCAAAACAAAAATACGGTGTTGTACGCGGTTATTTAAACTGGCAGCAATTCTCTTACACAATGCGCGCCAGAGGCAATATGGATATAGAATTGGGATATAGTTTTAAAAATCGAACTCCTTATTTTACAATAACACAACTTGAAGCGGAACATATTGACGTGATATCCAAAGATAATAACAAGCTAAGCATTGCTATACCGATATATTTTACAAGAGCGCAATCCGCAGAACTTGCAGCTATGTTTGAACAGGATTTTCTTGATGAATTAGTTAAAGAAGATTCGTAATTCTTTTTTAACCGCATTTTTTATGGTATTTTTCGTTTTTTCTGGTTTATTAATTGTGAGTGCTTTTTACCTAAGTAGTGCATTAAAGAAACCTTCCTATGTTTATAATAGGTAGTTTTTCTTAAATTACTGTTATTGAATGTTTTAAAAAAATATGTTTTATTTGATTGCATAATAGTAATTCCCGATACATTAATTAGGTAATTTTCCCGATGTTGTTATAAAGCGTTTGCTTGTATATTGGTGTTAAGGGGAATCCCCCCTTTAAATTAAGCACCCAAATGGGTGCGGATATAACTTGGAGGAAAGAGATATGTTAAAGAGGCTTATTGCAGTTATGGCGGTTTTGGCAATGGTCGCAGGCGTAGCTTTCGGACAGGCCAGTTTCGGCGGGCAGTTACTGATCGGGACTAATTTGCTTAAAGGAGATAGCGGGGAAAATTCAGATGTCACGATGGGCGGTATAGGTTTTCATGAGGCGAAAATGCTGGTTACCTTCGGCGACGATAAAGGCGGCGGGAAACTGGTTTTAGTTGCCAGCAACCCTAACGGCACAGCTTACGCTCATTTGATCGGCACTTCTTCCAGCGGTAAAGCTATAGATTTACAAACATGGGGCTTCTTGTTTTGGAGGCCGATACAGCAGTTCAGAATGCAGGTTGGCGTTAACGCCGACGGCGATTTCGGTATAGCGCAGATTTCAGGCTGGGGTTTCACAAGCGAAGCGAAAAACTCTGTAGGCGCTATGAACGAATATGAGAATTTTGCCGCAGGCAATACATGGTGGCCCTTGTGGGTGTGGCAGAGCGGTTCAAGGGAAGGCAACGCTTTTTATCCGGGAACAGGCGACGCGCCTAATGTAAACTTCCAGTTTTTCCCTATATACGGGTTAACCGCAACCCTTGTGCTTCCGATTGACGGGGGGCAGAGCATTCATGTTCAAGACCAAATATCAGACTTCCACCTGAATGTCAAATACAACATAGAAGAAGTCGGGATGGCTAGCTTTTCGTTTATAGGCAGGGGCGGGCTCGGATTTGAAAAAGAAAAAACAGCGAGCGCGGGCGATATTTACGCTTCTTTCTATTTAACAGCGCTTGAAGGCATGGTCGCGGAACTCGGCTTAACTTACAACATTCCGTGGGAAACAGCTTCCGGAGTTGAAAACGGCGGCTACATGGGGATCGGCGCGGGTTTCAGTTTAAACAGCGGCGGGCCTTTCACATTTAAAGCGCGCGTGAACGCGACGTTAGGCGGAAAAACAAGCGGCGCGGACAGGTCTACGCTTGTTTACGCCAATATACTCCCCTGTTACAAAATCACAAACAATATTTGGGCTTTCTTCTATGCAGGTATATGTTTAGAAACAATGCCGGCGGTGGGGTTAAACAAAGAGTATATGAGGATCGGCTGGTTCGTAAACCCGTATATCTGGGTTCGCGCGTCAGAGGGCTTAAGATTCTGGTCGGGAATTCAGTTTTATCAGACAAATGTTAATGACCCGACAGTCGACCCTGTCCTGTTAAGGTGGAGGGTTCCGTTTGGATTTAATTTCTACTTCTAAGTTGGGAGATAGAAAGTAAATAAATAAAGTCTTCCGTATGGGAGAAAAAAAATTAAGAGGAGAGAAAGATATGTTAAAGAAGAATTTGTGGATTGTTGCGCTTATAGCGGCGCTGGCAATGATTTTCGCAGGCTGCGACAGCGGCGGCAGCGGCAGTATTGAGTTTGATCCGAACATACCGGATTTAGTATTTGAAGGCGATGAAATCGGCGGCGCTGACGCTGATATCACTGTAATTTCAATCGGGAATACCGCAGGCCAATCGGT
>Ga0209755_10003537_pt1 | contig 19488 bp, 15 predicted proteins | sample TergutCo191P1_FD_187301 | JGI IMG/M metagenome (GOLD analysis project Ga0209755, IMG submission 187301) | Cornitermes sp. P1 segment gut microbial communities from Petit-Saut dam, French Guiana - Co191P1 (SPAdes) (version 2) | ecosystem: Host-associated > Arthropoda: Insects > Digestive system...
CACATTGCAGCAGGCATGCTAAACAGAGCTAAATAGAGGCTAGGTATGTACGAATTGAAGCAGCATAAGCCATGGTTTGATGTAGAATGTTTACATTTTTTAGATCAAAGGAAGCAGGCTAAAATGCAATGGTCACAGGGTCCAGACCAAAGCAATGTAGCATATCTAAACAATGTAATATGTGAAGCTAGTAAACAATTCAAAAACAAAAAGAAGGAATATCTGAAAAATGAAATTGATGAACTTGAAACTAACAGAAAGATAAAAAATACCAGAAACTTGATGCTGTTAATTTCTGTTTCTGGATCAAACATTGAGAATAAGTTTCTTATCATTTTCAGTTTGTTTTATTGACATTGATGGTTTTCTTTATTTTTCTTTGTTTGTTTGGTGATTGGATGAAGTAATTTATTATGTTAAATATTAGAAATGTTGCTAGGAATGTAATGTATAGTATTGTTCATTCTATAGGTATTATTTGAGGTGTAAAAGGATGTCTTTTTGATTATTTCAGTTTGACATTCTGATGTTATATAATTAACTAATGTTTTATCATCAGTGATATTTGCTAACATATCATGAACTGGTTTAAGAGACCATTACTTGCTTTCAGTCATCTGATGATTCCCTTATGTTGAATACTCAATTTGGGGCATCAAGGATTTTAAGAAGGAATATCTGCCTAGAACTAACATAGTGAAGGATGAGAAGGGTGATTTGGTTAGAATGCAACAGTATTGTGGCTAAGTGGAGGAACCATTTCTCTCAGCTACTGAAAGTTTCTGATATCAATAAACTTATTAATTCTATTTGGAATAAGGACGAATTGCCTGAAGAATGGAAGGAGTCAATCATTGCACCTATTTATAATGAAGACGATAAAACAGAATGTCGTAATTATAAAGGCATATCACTTTTGTCCGAAGCATATAAAATTTTATCCAACATCCTGCTCTCAAGGTTATCTCCATATGCGGAGAAATTTCTTGGGGATCATCAGTGCGGATTTTGATACAACAGGTCAACTACTGATCATATATCCTGCAGTCATCAAATACTTGAGAACAAATGGGAATGCAGTGAAGCAGTGCATCAGCTATTTACAGACTTCAAGAAAGCTTATGATTCAGTTACAAGTGGGGTCTTTCACATAATATTCTCATTGAATTTGGTATCCCTATGAGACTGGTAAGGCCAATAAAAATGTGTCTGAATGAAACCTATAGCGCAGTCCGTATATGCAGACATTTGTCAGGCATGTTTTCTATTATGAATGGTTTGAAACAAAGAGATGCTTTATTGCCATTGCTTTTCAACTTTGCTTTAAAGCATGCCACTATGAGGGTTCAGGTAAACCAGGAAGGCTTGAAATTAAATCAGATTCTGGTTTATGCTGATGACAATATATTGGGTGGAAGTGTACATACTATAAAGAAAAACACAAAAGCTTTAGTAGTTGCTGGTATGGAGATTGAACTAGAAGTAAATGCTGATAAAACTGAATACATGGTCATGTATCCAGATCAGAATGTAGGACGAAGTCACAATATAAAGACCGATAACTGTTCCTTTGAAAGGGTGGAACAGTTAAAATATTTGGGAACAACCCTAATGAATCAAAATTCTGTTCAGGAAGAAATTAAAAGCAGACTGAATTCAAGGAATGCATGCTGTCATTTAGTGCAGAATCTTTTGTCTTCCAGTTTCCTATCCGAAAATATAAAGATTAAGATACACAAAACTATAATTTTGCTTTGTTTGGTATGGGTGTGAAACTTGGTCGCACACACTGAGGGAGGAACAAAGGCTAGGATTGAGAACTGGGTGCTGAGGAGAATGTTTGGGCCTAAGAGGGACGATGTAACATGGTATTGGAGAAAATTACATAATGAGGAGTTTAATGATCTGTACTCCTCATCAAATATAATTCAGGTGATCAAATCAAGAAGAAAGAGATGGGCAAGGCATGTAGCATGTTTGGAGAAGAAGAGGTGCATACGAGATTTTGGTGAGGAAACATGAGGAAAACAGACCACTTGAAAGACCCTGGCGTGGATGGGAGGATGATATTAAGTTTGATCTTCAGGAAGTGGGATGGGTGGGCATGGACTAGATTGATCTAGCTCAGGATAGGGACAGGTGGCGGGCACTTGTAAACGCGGTAATAATAAGCCTTCGGGTTCTATAAAATGCGGGGAATTTCTTGACTAACTGAGAACAAGTTAGCTTCTCAAGAAGGACTTTGCTCCATGGAGTAAGAAAGTAAGTAAGTAAATGAGATTCTGGAGTTTCTGATCTAAGGCACGTTGAGGAATCTTTCCTAAGGGTAAATGTGGTGAAAGTGGGAATATGACGTCTATCAAGGGCCAAAATCTAAGAACACGACAAACTTTCCCCTTACACTCCTTTATGGCCATATAAGAAAAGTGTTATAGGTGCAGCACTAAAATCACCGTTCAAACTTGCTACCCTCGGGTACCTTTCCCGTTTAATGTATATTTGGGGGACATGTAACAGCTACTTATTTAAACGTGGACTTTCCAATGCGTTTATAGTCCACCCAACAAAATGCAGGACAGGAAATCTCGAAAGGACACAATCACAAATCTCCTAACCTCCATGCCACCAAAATACATTCTTGTCTCAAACTAGTTATCACATCAGAAACTTCATCTACAGAAACAAACTAACCATTAACCTCGAGAGTACGGTGATCCATGTGCTTCCTCTTGAAGAAAGGGAAATTGTTCCTCTAAATACACTCACACAACCTGCTGGTTAGCACATGCTGTGACATACGAAGCATAACCTACAGCTTTAGTCTCCCAGTCCGCAGCTCTCACGGTAGTTTCACTGTTATACACATTGGGAAATTTGAAAATGACAATCGCAACGCGCACCTTTCACAAGTGTACCAACGTTTCAGCATTATAATCACAGTAACATCTAGTGTCGCTTCAAAATAATTTCCGTTACACGATACTTTCCTAAAAACCGAGATTAACCTAATTTATTTTTCAAATAAGCTATAAGGATTACTATCTTCTGTATATTTAATTATTCGAATTGACTTCAACAGGTAACTAATCGGCTACAAAGTGTAAATTGAACAACGTCAAAATAACAAATCGCACAACTATCGTGAATATTCTCTTATCCGTAGTTCGAATCCTCTCATCCATGTACGAAGTACATGTGCCTGCATATGTGCTGCGGCGCGTAAAGTGACGGTGGGCAAGGTTAGGGTCTAAGTTGCGTCGACATGTGGTCAAGGAACTGTTGTATACCAACATGTGTAAATCATCATAATGTTTTAAGGGAGCAGACGCATAGATTCCCTGCCACTAAGAAGGTGTAAGTATTTGAATAAATTTTTCCCAATGTATGTTTCAGTTGTACTATGAAAGCCATCCATCTGCAGTGTGTATAATGAATGATTTCTGTGATCAGGTTGCATTGCAGAGTCTAAATTCACATATTCTATTTTATACGGACCTGGTAGTCTGTGAGCGAGATATGTGTGTTATTTGCAATGAAAAGTGCTTGGCGAAACAACCCAGGTTGAATTAACCGAAATCTTAAAAATCCACATACCAAAGTATCAAAGCGCCGAAGACCGTAAAGAATTTCAGTTTGGTTCCTGTTTACACCATGTGACAAGTAAGCCATGTTTGTGTACTCTTATCCCAAAATTATACAGAATTCAGGCGATAAGTAATAAGTAATACACACCATAAAGAAGTAGGTCCCTGTGTAGGGACATCCTGATTATCTGTTTTGGTGACTGAATTGTGTGCGGTAAATTATAAAGACGTTTGAGAACAAGAAACTAACTACAGAGGTCCAGTGAGCATGTTTTGTTGTCAACAGTTTGGAAAACTTACTGCCTGAAACTACAGGTTGCAAAAGAGTAGAGTGAGAAAGTATGTACGTTATATTCAATCTGTCCCACATACACACAGAGCCAGCAGGAAATTTGCATGAACATTTGAATGGGTGACCACACAAAAGCATTTCTACATGATTTGATGGTTTAGCAGGTGTTCACAAATTTTCTTTGAATCTAGGCAACCAAATTACAGCAAATACTTTATGTATGAAATGGCCTTATGTGCAACTCTAAGTGTAAGAAATTCACATGATGTTCATTCAGAAATGTAAACAATCTTCTGATAGACCATAGTCACATCATTAATCAGGCCCTTAAGCCACGAATCCCCTCATATCTTTAGCAGTTATGGTTGCACAAAGAACAGTTTAGCAGTAAGGGTGATGACGACGACGATGATGATGGTGGTGGTACTGCCCACAGAATACAAAGTGAATTGAACTGGACACAACATCTTTAGCTTCCAAGGCAAGACATGGAAGAGAGAGAGAGGGGAGGGGGGAGAGAAAAAAGCATTGTTCCTTCTCATAGAGAATAAGCTTAGTACTAACTGGCCCATATGATCCACCCTCTCTCGTTCGGTAATGTGGTACATCCTTCTTGAAAATAAAAACTTAATTGTAGCGTATTATTTCATTCCCTTGCTGTAGAAGAATAAACATGGCAAATAGGTAAAATTAGTAATAGTCTCAACACATCCATTGTTATTAGACAACAAAGTTATTTATCTAATTGAGCATCTACATGTTTCAACCTGCATTATGTCCTCTTCAGGCTCAGAACTCTTTAAAAAAGACATTGAGGAAGACAGTATATAATTATTCAATTATTAGTTGGTCTTTCGTGAAGTTATGAGAAGAGTACAGTAAAATGAAATTATATAAAGTAGAATAAAACATGTCTGTCAGAGGTATTCCACTAATTATTTACAGTTACATTTGATTTTTTAGATCCAAAAGTTGATAAAACATTGACATCACTCTGAGTACCATCTTGAAATCCCATGATTTATATCAAATTATGGTGTCAGAATTCAACCACTGATCTTTCAAATTTGTAAAGAGTTTAACCTACTTTTAACAAGGAGTCCCCTTTTTATGGCAAGTTTATGACGCGAACTTCAACATACGAGTTGTGTTGTGGACAAAGGTCTTACCAAATGTTAGAAGTAATGCTGGAGATGCACTGTTACTGTTCTGCAAGTTTATGGCTTAAATGATCCAAGCATAATAACTTAAAGTAGAAACCAATAAACTGGCTGACACATAGGTCTCGCCTCATTTATGACCCTACTGCTTGTTACAAGGGGTTGCTGATAAGTCCTTAGCCCGACCTACTTCTCAATGTCGTAGGATGGAATCGATAGTGTCGTTGGAAAGAGGGGTCTGTTCATGTGCCGAACTGCAAGTCTTTTCTTGTTACAGAGGCTGAAAGGAAGCATGTCAAGTGACGTGCGTTTTCAACAACATGGAGACGCGAGCTGTAATCAAGTTTTTTTTTTCTGCAAGGCAAGGCGCCAAGGAAATTCACGCCATTCTGACAGAAACATTAGGGGAACATGCACCATTGTATACCACCATCAAAAACTGGGTGGCCCAGTTTAAACATGGTGATTTTTCCACCTGTGATGTGCCTCATCCTGGATGATCCAAAACAATGACCACCTTGGAGATTATTAATGAAATTCAAGAGCTAATCTTGGAAGACCACCGGATTTCAGCTAAATCAATAGCTGAGCAACTGGGCATCTCACGTGAGCAGGTTGGGTCCATCATTCATGAAGATTTGGACATGTGGAAGCTCTCCGCAAAGTGGGTCCCAAAATGCCTGAATGCAGATCAAAAACGTCAACAGTGTCAGTTGTCTGAGCAACTTTTGGAATTTTTTTGACACGATCCAAATGATTTCCTGTCGCTATTGGTGACTATGGACGAAACCTGGTTATATCACTGACCCAGAAACAAAGCAACAATCAATGGAGTGGTGGCATAGCAGCTCACCCGACCCCAAAAAATTTTGAGTGCAAAAATCCGCTGGGAAAGTTCTCACCTCGATTTTTTGGGATCAAGACAGCATCCTCATCATTGATTATCTTCCAAAGGGCCAAACTATCAACGTGGAGTATTACTCATCTCTGCTGGTGCAATTGAAGGACATTTTGAAGGAAAAACGCCGCAGGAAAGTCACCAAAGTGGTCTTGTTCTTGCACAACAGTGCCCCAGTATCTTGATCATCCACCCTATTCGAATTTGGCCCTGTCGGACTACCACCTGTTCCCTGGACTGAAAAAACAACTGAAAGGTCACCATTTTTCATCTGACGCGAGGTCATTGCTGCCGCAGAGACGTGGTTGGACGGACAACCTTCTGATTTTTTTTTATTTTATTTTATTTAGTGGCTGCAAAAGTTAGAGCAATGGACTATGAAGTATATTGAGCTTCGTGGGAAGTATGTTGAATAAATCCTGAGTTTGGAGGCTGTAGCTTGTTTCCTTCCTGGTCAGGCTAAGGACTTACTATTAAATTCATCCCGCAATAGAACCTACAGACATGTAAATCCACCCTCTTTAATAGCTATACTCTGATCTGCCTTTGAGTTTCAAGCTACGTGTATTTCTTTCCTCCAGATGACTATATCTATCAAATATCAGTTTGCAGGGTTCTTACGTATGGCCACTACCTCAAATATTGAACCTGCTAAATTTTGACACGCACCTTTGATCATTCTGCTACCATCTATATGGCATAAAATTCAGCTGTATACAGCTACGGTTGATATGCTATTCTTATCAGACCATCTTTGCAAATACTGCAACATGTTTTAAGTAAGTTTACCCTTTTCTGTTAACATTTATTAGTGTAATACCTGTTGTGTATTTGATATCAGCAATACAGTATTATACGGCAATTCGAAAAGCAGCGACTAGGGACATAGCTAATTGCGAGGATGGAATTGAGATGAACCATGAAACCACTTTAAAATTAGGTTCAGTTAACTTATTTTTGTATCTTAGCTCAGAGTTCACTATTATGAATAGGGCAAAATTCTAAAAATTGCATTTGGCTAGGAATAGTCCATAATTTTATTGCTGAACACAAAAGTGCAGAAACACAAATGTGGATATATTTTTCAAGGTCTCACCAATAAAAAAATCCAGAAAATAATACTATATTCATTGTTATTTTTAACAGCACTTGAAATTTTTGTGCAGGATACACACAAAGCATAAGTGAAAGTTGTGAGGAAGACCCCCCTGTATTTTAATGGTGCTTTTTCTTTCACAGGAAATAGTTCTTAATTTTGCCATACAGACTGCAAGCATCATTACAAGAAAATGTAAATCAGTGACTGCAGGAGTTTCTTAAATATTTAAGCAAAATCCTTACTTGGTGTTGTTTCCACAATTTGACATTTTTAAGGCAGGTCTGGAGATCTGTTGCTTCTTTGTAATAAATAAAAACATGATACTAGATGTGAGCATATTCAAGTTGGCAAATGTAGCATAATGGTCCATGAAGTAAAGATCTGAACTCACCTTAACTGCAGGGTGAAGTAACAGGTGTTGTGAACACTGTAACACATATTCTCACATCAAAGAAGCTGTGAGCTGATTTCATATGTACAGGGAAAGAAGACAGCATTTCTTAAAGCACCAAGGAACAGTTGAAAATTTGTCATTTGATTTGTCAGACTAATATGCCAGTACTTGAAACAGAGCTTAGCCACATTCAAAATAGTGAGTAGCTTATGGATGTAACTTTATGTTTGTCTGCACTTATTAAAGCAGGAAAAATAACATACATTCCCCCATGATTGCCTGTGAAATTGCAGATGCCTTGAGAACCTGGTGCATGGGATTTGTGCACCTCTGCATCGTGTTTTACACAGAGGCACTCAACAGGCCTATTTAACTCAGATCCCTCTTCATTGCTCCAGTTGGCCTTCATTGATCTGAGGCGTAGCCTGAATATATAATTTACTTTCTGTTCCAAATCACTTTGGCCTAGAAGGTGGTGGCAGCAAGCTCCCACAAAATGTTGGCAACTCACTTCCACACTGTTCCTACATCCAAGAGAGTGGTCAGCACCAACATTGAACCAGTCATGAAAGACTTAAATTAGTAACTCATAATGTGTTGATACTTATTCTCTCTGATACTCTCCAAGCCCTTTAATGGCCACATTATAATTTAATTTTCCAGAGCTTCAGATATAGTTGAAATGTTATTCTTATACCATTCATTAATGACCAGCGTGTATAAATTCTTGAATTTAGGTATTTCTGCATGAGACTTTTATTTTGCTTGTTTACTTCCACAATGTCTGTTACTTTCAAAGTGATATAATGATCATTTTCAAAGCCGTTTGTAAATTTGGACATCAGTTGTATTTTAATGCCATCTTCTTGCCTGTTATGATGTGCTGAGTCTCAGTGTTTGTTAGAATGTGGAAGTGGCAGTCATGACAGATTTTTTGAAGTGGCAGTGTTTTTAGAACTGTAACCCATTATCATTACTATATTCATGTACATTGTTCCACACATTATCAGTCTGTAGAAACTGTCTCTTGTTTTTGCTTGGAAATCTAAAAAGTGTAGTGCTGGGTCAAGAATGAGTAGATCTGTATCTGCACTCCTATATGTGCTTTAATTTCATGCTGCTTAATAAGCACAAGGATATATGTACCTTCATGTGTGCGATTTTATCTTTGTAAAATAATATTAAAGTGAGCCATAAAGAAGATGTGTGGGGAATGAGTAGATCAACTCAGGGTAATGTCTGGCAGTGATCTCATATGAACACAGTAGTGAACTTTAGAGTTGCATAACAGAGAAAGTGTCTTGATTTGCCGAATATTAATGCTTTGTGCAGTGACTCATGAGTTAGAATGTAATTAAAATATGAGCCTATGCATTTATGAATGATTGTCCTTAGTTTCTTGTCTAGGTACAGGAAAAGCAATCCCTGGACAGGAGATTGAGGCTTCCATTTGCACGACACTTGACACATAAAGGTGGTAAGTTTGCCAGCCCCTTCTGTTAGAGGCTGAGTCAAACCCAGGGATATAGAGCAACCAGAAGGATTATAACAATAAAAAAATTCTGGTTACAACATCAGGAATCGAACCTAAAGCCTTCTGGCTTGTAGCGCAGTGCCTCAACCAACTGTGCAACCATGTACTCCCAGTTTAATCTTTAATCCATATCAGTTATCTTTACAGTGCCGAAGAATGGGTTCAAGCAATAAATAACCCAAATCTGCACATTGAAGAAGCCTGTTTCTATCATAGAACCAAGCATGTCTGCCATCGTCATTTTGCAACTCATCAGTTCAATACTCCTGCAAGGTTGCGTCTCAATCGGGGTGCTGTACCCACACTGTTTTTAACATCTGATGACTCTGAAAACTGCCCTTCAGAGTCAGAGATCCATAAAGTTGTATCACCTGTGAGGTTGGTAATTGGTATAATGATATGTGTGATTCTGTGGTGTTATATCTTACAATCTGAGCATTTTGAAGCAATAAATTTTTTTATTAGCATGTGAAACTGGTATAAGCCATTCTAGGCTTGTTCCATCCTCATAGGCAACAGCCTATCAAGTTTTCCTTTTTTTAATCTATGTATCGTCTGTAAGTCAGAGTGTATTCAGAGTTCTGAGAAGAATGAAACCTATGTTTGTTGTTGATTATTAAACTGAATGAAGTAGACTTTAAGTTTATTCTCAATTCTTTTCACCCCATTATAGATTAGCATGTTTGAAAATTGAGGGAATTGTAATGGAAGTATGAATCGTATTGAAGTATTTTTATGACTTTGACATAGCATCCTTCACAGTTTACCTGTATTAATTTTGGCTTCACAATGTGCCTTTGTAAAGTTTGAGTGACTTTTTTTTTATTTGTTTACATGATTGTGATTAACTTAGCTCTGCTACTTACTCATTGTGTTTCCCAGATGTTGATGATGATTTACATTGGGTTCAAGCCCTTACGGTCCCAATGCACCTAGGCCTTATACACAGACCCTTTGTGCCCCATAATCTGATATCAGCTCAGAAGAGCCCTGTCCCTTTACCAAAGTTCCAGATGGCCCCCAGCCTTAAAATCTTAATGTCCTCTAGGTCCAAGAAAGGAACCCAGATATACTATCCTTTTCTCTCAAAAGTTTGGCAAGCGAATCACCTACAGGTTCCCCAGTGGGGTCCCCCTATGGAGAGAGATGCCTATATCCAGAGCCTTTCTTAACATATCTGGCACAGTCCCCAGTAAAGGAGCCCTCCCCAGAGGCCCTCCGCACTGAGCTTCTTCAGAGAGAAACGCTCCATTCCTAAAGCCCACTTCATCCATCTGTCAAAGTCCCTGGTAGATGAGCCCCTTCCAGGTTCCCCAGGGGGTCCCTGTGGAAAGAGATGCCCATATCCAGAGTCTTCTCTACCCATCCTCTAGGGTAACCAGCAATGGAGCCCTCCCTCCAGGTTCCCTTCACAGAGCTCCCATAGAGAGAGAGACGCCCCACCTCCAGAGCCCCTTTCAGCCATATCTCAAAGTCCCCAGTAGATGAGCCCACTCCAGGTTGCCCAACGGAACCCCCACAAAGAGAGATGCCCATCTCCAGAGCCTTCTGTTCATAATCAAGGGTCCCCAGTAAAGGAGCTCTCCCTCGAGGCCCTCCACAGTGAACCTTTTCAGAGAGAGACACCCCTTCCCTAGAGTCCCTTTCAACCATCTCTCAAGTCCCCGGTAGACGAGCCCCCTTCCAGGTTCCCAAGGTTTCCTAGCAGGGCCCTATGGAAATAGACACCCATCTCCGGAGCCTTTTGTACCTATCCTCCAGGGCACCCAGCAAGGGAGTTCTCCTTCCAGTTTCTCTTCACAGAGCTCCCATAAAGAGAAACACCCCACCTCCAGAGTCCCTTACAGCCATCTCTCAAAGTCCCCGGTAGATAAGCCCACTCCAGGTTGCTCAACTGAGCCCCCATGAAAGATGTCCGTTCCCAGAACCTTCCTTTCACAACCCAGGATCCACAGTAAAGGAGCTCTCCCTCGACGCCCTCCACAGTGAGCCTCTTCAGAAAGAGACATCCCTTCCCTAGAGCCCCTTTAACCATCTCTCAAGTCCCTGGTAGATGAGCCCCCTTCCAGTTTCCCCAACAGGGCCCTATGGAAATAGACACCTGTCTCCAGAGCCTTTTGTACCTATCCTCCAGGGTACCCAGCAAGGGAGCTCTCCCTCCAGTTTCCCTTCACAGAGCTCCCATAGAGAGAAACACCCACCTTCAGAGCCCCTTTCAGCCATCTCTCAAAGTCCCCGGTAGACAAACCCACTCCAGATTGCCCATCTGAGCCCCCATGAAAGATTCCCATCTCCAGAGGCTTACTTTCATAACCTACAGGGTCCCCAGCAAAGGAGCCCCCCTCCAGGTTCCCCTAACAGAGGTCCCATAGAGAGAGATGCTCTGTAGCTAGAGCCCTCTTTCAGCTAATTTTAAAAGTTCCCGGTAGACGGAACCCCCTCCCCAGTTCCCCAACAGGGCCCCTATATGGAGAGACACCCGTCCCAGAACCTACTTCCACACATAAACCCCTCAGTCATATGAGCCCTCTCCCAGGTTTTCCAATGAGGCCTCCATGGAAATAGGTGCTCATCTGCAGAGCCTTGTACACCAACAGGTTCCCCTAACATAGCTCCCGTAAAGAGAGATGCTCCGTTTCCAGAGCCCTCCTTCTACAATCTCTCACAGTTCCGTGTAAATGGACCCCCTCCCCAGGTTCCCCAACAGGACCCCTACAAAGAGAGACACCCGTCTACAGAACCTTCTGCATCCCATCCCCTGAAAGTTCATCTTTCCCACAGAGTCCTGGTAAGGGAGCACCTTCCTTGTTTCCCAACAGGGTCCCTGTGGAGAGAGATACTCCTTCCCCAGAGCCAGTGATCTATCTATTCATGAATGTCTGCCAGAGTCCCCAAAAAAGGAGCCCTCCTACAAAATGGGAAAAAAAATATGGTCACTTTCCACAGAGCCCCACACAGATGGAGGCCTACATACAATGGGGTGCGGTCTGGTTCCCCAAGGGGATTATTAACAACACTGCTGTCTCTACCCCAGTGCCTTGCAGCCTTTGGCACAATACCTTCCACCTTTGCTTGGGTAGACCAGAGCCCCATCAGCCACCATGTGTTGTAGCAACCCCCAACAGGGTATACCCTCCACACCTGTTTGCACTTCCCATGTGACCTAGTGTAGAGTACGAATCTATGATACCCTGAGGCACAGACGAGGAGTTGGGTTTATGGGAGGCTTGTGTTCCCCAGAACAGGTTGTATAAGATCTTAGGCAAGCCTCATGAGTGACTTGACACATTCTCCAGTTAGTAACATATATGATGAATATTTTTGTTTTTATAAGTTGCCCGCTTTACCTCTTCTGATTATGAGTTGCCTTAGTTGGGTTTTGGTGGCTGGGGGATAAAGTAATTTGTTATTTTGTAATACTTATATATTTATTGTTGTATAAAAACACGGAAATACCATTCTGTTTAATTTCAGACATGATTGGAGACATGGAAACATGTCATTAGTGAACTTGTACTTCATCTTTGTGTTGGTACATGTTTATTTATCTTATGGTCTCAGTGTGTAAAATCTCTTACTTCTTTCTCACTGCAGGAATGGCAGTGTTGACAGCTTTGCAGAGCCAAATGTAAAGGTTGAATCTCAGACTGAAAATGCTAGTGAAGAAACCAGTATTGGTATGTGTTAAACAATAAGTCAGACTTCAATGATATTTTTGTCTTGGTGGTGGATAATGAGGTGGGATGAATAAAAATTTTTTTCAGGCTTCAGTGTTTTAAATGCCTGTTAGTGGTATGCTAGTGATATGAATTGCTGAGAGTGGTATATTATAGAGCAGTGCATTCTCAAGGCAGACATATGACTGGGGACTATAATAATTGGAAAAACTAAGTCTTTTTATGATGAAATGAAGGTAACTGACAAATGAACATTTTCCGAAGGCAGTAACAAACAAAATAAACGGTGTACATGTAATGTAACATTGTGGTGCATTTGCATAACCACTTTTGCACTGGAAATACAAGTGCTACATTCCATACTTGTTAATGAGTTACATGTCACTGTCAATTATAAAAAAATATTAAGTTTTGCACAATAATGCTTTTATGGCAAATGTATGTTGCTGGCAGCAATAAAATGTATTTAGGTTTTAATATCAAGTGCCTGACATTTTTGTCCTTTTTTTAAACAGATTAGATTTTTTTCGGCAGATTTTCGTAAATGTGCCCAGTATCGAAGTACACAAAATCCATCCAGTGGGAGTCACACTGATATGTGTGGACAGATGGACAGACATGGCAAATCTGTATCTGCTTTTTGCTATTTATGTGAATGTGCCTAAAAAACTGCATAACTGAGTCATCAAGTCACCACCTTCCAGTTAGTAACCTACCACCAGAACAACAGAGTTATGCACGTCATACATACCATGTTGAAAAGAAATTTTATTCCAACTAACTCACACTCTCTTCACACAATACATATAAATGTTGCAATGAAACAAAAGAATGTTCAGTTTCATATGGGCTTTTTAGATGTACACTTTGGCTAAACAGATAGTAAAAACAGACAAGCCATTGCATAGTTTCTCAGTTTTTGAAAGTGTTGCTGTAAAACATTTTATGAGGCCGGAGAGAATTAATTATTTATGCAGCAGTAAGATGAAGATGCTTGTGTGTTTGCATTTTTACCTTAGCTACGCATCTTTTCTGCACCATATTGTATTGTCATCTGTGGCCTGTGGGTGTGCCATATTTTACCAAATTATCTCATAAACAACACAAATTTAAAAAAATAATATTGAACATAAAATGTTTTTAGTTTCTACACAACTTATATCTGAAACATTTCTCATTCTAAGAAAAATTCAGCAAGATTTTATCATAAATTTATGTAGTGGTTCATGTAAATTACCTATTATTCTGGTCAGATATTGTTGAAACTTGAATATTCTCAACAGATTTTTGAAAATCCCCATACGAGATTTCATGAAAATCTGCCCATTGGGGCAGGCAGAAATATCAACAGACAGGCATGACAAATCTGATAGTTGCTTTTCATAATTTTGTGAATTATGCCTAAGAATTAACCATAAGAACTTACATCAGTGTGGGTACAGTCTGATAATCCACAATATTTGATCATTTGTCTCTTGTTTGGTACTGTGGTTGCTGAATTAAAGAAAATCTACTGTACAAAGAAACAAAAAAATCCTGCATGGTGCTGTGGTTTCCAACAGTATTTAAAATGAACTTACACCACAACACAATGATGGATTATATATCTGTATTCCAACTAATTGCACTCAATTGAGTGCAGTTAGTTGGAATACAGATATATAATTTAGATATTGCACGGATAAAAAACCAAAGAAATGAAACAATGATGGATGCTGACCTAGCAATTTCCCATCCAAAAGAAATTTTGAAATGACAGGTATGTCAGAATTTCATAGTGTTCAGGTTGCCACTGTGAGCTGGAGTCAGCCAAGACCCAGAAGATGAAAGGGAGGTAGCAAGGATGGTGGGAGAGGGGAACTATACTGCACATGTCACTTGCCATCTGTAGTCAAAGTACTTACACATGTCAGGATGCTTTCTCATTCCTATTCAAAAATTGTTAATTTCCAGTGATCCACTTTGTAACCATTAATACTGTCATATTATAACACATTTTGACCATGTATGACATTATAATACTACAGAGATATCAACAAAGTACAGTATTCATAGATATTTCTTGTACATGTGACTTCTGGATAATTGTCATCTGTAGGGAAGATTTCCAGACCATATTTTTGAATAGTGTACTTTGTATCTGTGTACTACTACTACTACTACTACCACCACCACCACCATATTTCTTTGTTATTTTCATTTTTAGGTACACATGAAGAGGCTGGACATCAGCTACTTCCCCATTCAGACAGTAAAATGCATAGCTTTGAATACAGTATCGTCAGAGATTTACGGCCATCACAGGAAGTTCAAGAAAGAGCACAAGAGGATGTGCAGGAAGACACTGTAACTGAACATGATAGTTCAAATGGAAATCCAAGCGATCTTCAAAATGGCTGTAGAGGACCAGTGGCACGTGTTGGTGACCCTGCAGTAGATGGAAGAGAGCTACCTAACATATGTGACACACAATCTGATCGTGGGTGTGCTGATGAATATGAACACGTAGAATATGTTCCGAGTGAATCTTACGTGGTAGCAACAGGTACATGGGAAAACTTACCAAATGAAATGTGCCGGCTGTGTGCATCGACAGATGGACATCTAAGGCAGTCAATTGTTGGCTGGCTGGACATGCTAAATGAAATAATTCCAGACTTGGTGAGTTACCTCTTTCTGTTTACAGATCGTTTTGCCATTTTATGAATACATAAATGTGTGTAGGTGATGTGAATTTTCAGAGTGTAACACTGTTACATTCAGCTGAGCATAAATTCTCCATTATGAAAATCAACACCCTTGTGCAATCTGTGTTCTTTCCAGCCAAGAAAAGCGTAGTTGTTTGAATGTTAAATGTGTAACAAATGCTGATACTCGGTTATTTGTCTCATGCTACCTCTCACCTTGTCATGTGTGACCCTAGTTTGATTTTAGTACATTTATGTCAAAGCTCCCATCGTTTCTTTATATGTTTGTTCGGAAGTCCTGCTAAAGTTGATAATCTTGTGTGTGGGCAGTGAAACAAGAGGAAATTGTTTGTGTAAAACTTGTCCACCAAACTTGATTTGCTGGTGAAACTTTTCAGTGTTATACATATAATTTCTTCGACGTGTTGCATTCTGCCCGAAATTATGCAGATATTTATTCATATAGTATAGTCTCAGTCTTATGATACTTTATAACACAGTATACTCTTCCTTAGGAATGTAATGTTTGAAAATAGCTTCCTTTGCAGAGCTTGCCATGAGCTAAGTGTTAGATACTACTGAGTTCATTAAACAGAGATCCAGTTTTCTGAAGTTAGTCAGTCTTGTCTGTTGTAATTATGGTGTCATAGAAATGTAGAAATCTCAGTATAATAAGGACTGCTTTTGGACATCCCATCGTGTTGTAAGGTGGTGTGTTAAACTGTTTAGGAATGGATTAAAAATGTCAGGGTTGTCACTAATGTCATATTCTATTTAAATTATTATAGACAACAAGACTTACCAGTTACATTGTTATGGCTATAGCTTGGTAACCAGAGAAACATGTTTTGATTCCTCGCAGGGTGAATAGATATTTCTGTTCCCCATAGTTCCCAGAGCAGGTGTGGGGCCCCACTCAACCTCCGTGCCTGTAGGTACTGAGCACTCATTTCCCGGAAGTGATAAAATATTTGGGGCGTGAAACTGACGACTTACATCCATCTAATAAAAGCTTAGATTGTGTGTGTCCACACCAAAAGGCATGTACTGGGAGTAGTGGTACCTCCACATTGGATGGAGGTAAGTGGACAAATTCAAGCACTGTCCACTTCAGCTGCAGGAAAAGAACCCCTGGTATCTGTCAAACATGAGGTTGGGTGGGCCCCATACCCATTCTGAACATTTTGGAGGAGAGAAAATTCTTTTGCCACTGCTGGAAAACAAACAATGGATTATCCAGCCTATAGCTTGGTTACTTGTGTGAGTGAACTATCCCAGGTCCACCTTCATGCAGCCCTGAAGTTATAAATACATTAAAAACTGTACTTCTGCCTCTCCATATGCCCTTATGGTGTAGTGGTTAATTAAATGCAGGGATAAATTTAAAAAGGCATGGATCTTCTGTGCATTCACATCAGGAAGTGTGTGTCCATTATCATTGTTTAAATAAAGAGTTTATCTTGGCTTTCACTCACATTATTGTTGAACAGTAACATCAGCAGAAGTCAAGATCAGTGCACTTCACTGTCTGTATCTAGGTCACTTTGTCAGATGAGATTACCCAACTGAACAGAATTAGATCCTCATCTACATCCTTTATTCCTCAAAGTTTTTGCCATTGAGGAGCTGATTGTATGTGTATTACTCCTGCCCACTTTCATCATAAGATGAAACTTCTGTGATTGTCTAGCCATCATTCCCTCCATCACTTCTCTCATGCACATTCGTACATGTAAATACAGTTGGACCTGGTGATAACGACCTCAGTGTGTGTGTGACACCTCGCATATAGCATCATACATTCTGTGGTACCAACTGATTCCCATTCCCATTCTGCCTTGTTTGATACAACATACATAAGAGCATCTACATTGGATATAATGACATTGCCAGTCATCAGTTCCAATATAATTTTCCAAGCAGTAGGCTGTTCTGAGAATGCCACCTTCTCCCCATCTGTGAGAGGGCAAACCCACTATGCTTTCAGGTAGCTACATAAATTCCAGGCCTGGAAAATGATAGTACTAAAGGTAATTCACTTTGTGCATAAGGTTTCCCTCTGTTTCTACTCCTCCAGTTTACAGGAGACTGGTAACATTAAGCATGGCTAGTAACAAAAAAAAAAATAAAAAGTTCTGAGCATTGAAGGAAAAGTTAAAGCTATATGTCAAATAGAAAATGGAAAAAAGGAAGCTCATGTGTGTCGGGAATTTGGTCTTGCAAATTTGGAAGACAGAACAAAATTATTAGTGCATTGGAACAGAATGGATTGAGAATAAAGTGATTTAGAAAGCCTGAACAAAGTGATGTCAGTGAGATGCTGCTTAAGTGGTTAAAGGGAGAGAGAAATGATAATGCCTCAGTGAGTGGTCCTATTCTCATGATAACTTTTATTCTTCCTAAGTTTTACATTATGTGTTTTTTAGTGTAAACTTGTATGGAAATTTACAATAATAGAAGAGTAATTTTTATTATTTCTAAATTTTAATTGTAATTTAAATCTAAGCTAGATCATAGCATTAAGTAATATGTGCACGTCATTATTTCATTTTAAGAGAACAAAATAGGTGTTATTTAAAACTTCTGAGGTTGGACTTTGCTCCTTTCCCCCACCTTAATTACAAACCCACGTGTGTTTATTTCAGTCTTCCATTTGACCCAGTCAGACATTGTTGCCTCAGAGTCAGTCTGCAAACTTCTCTGTCCCTTCTGGATATCAACATCTTTTTTATGTCACCAATGATTTTTGTTTTAATAGTTTTGGGTATGGTTGTGTGTGAAAAGTGGCTGTTAGCTTCTTCTTGTCCACCTGTCTGTCCATCTGCATGTGTCCGGGTGACTCCCCTGTACAGCTTTTCTTGATATTTTATGTTCAGGACTTCCACTAAAATTTGTCAACACAGTCCAGTTTTTAAACTTGGAAAAAATGGCATGATATGTCAGTGTGTAAAAATTAACTTCCCTTTCAGTGTCGTTACTGTTACCACCGGATTAAAAGATTTTCACTCTTGATTGTGCACAAGAGAAGGCATAGCAGAAGGGGGATCATCTACATGCTCAGTCTGTATGCAGAAATTCTTCCTAACAAGTGGTGTGTTAAAGCCTGCAAAAAATCATTCTCAAAGTAGTGCAAGTGTGGAACAGAAGGAAGTGGTTAAAGGAACTGTTCACATAAGTGAAACTGCTTCTTCTGTGGCATTCCAGTCCATGTAATGTTAGTGTAATGGAAGTAGTGTTCTGGTTATATAAATGGATACAGTGTGACATAAAAGTGTAATCGTAAGTCATACCTACTGTTGTTAGGAGGTTCCTGGAGAGGTGTGGGAGTTAATGTTCTGCTAACATCACCGTATTAAATAAAAGTGATCCTCGACTTTATAACATAGTTATATTTTGATGCCATCATCATTGCTGTAATGACTTGTTTGTATCAGAAATATTCCTTGTCTGAAGGACTGTATTATGGGTGTCTAATTGTCTAATCTGCTTCTGACATTATTCTGTAGTATGATTTTAGAAGTCACTGTTTTAAAAACTTTTCCTCAGGTCTGATGGAATACTTTGTTCTTATTATCCATGGTCAATTGGGACCAGAAAATCACCATTGAAAGCGAATCCCCTTTAAACAAGGAATTTCTTCTCACTGAAAATAATGTAAATATAGGTTGATGAGGACCAGACTGGTGCATACTGTACTTTTTGAAGTAAGTCATGCACAAGAGCTTGTGTCAGGAGCAGGTGAGTGGGAGATAATGGCAGATAAACGTGTTACATAAACCATTTTATGTTGGAAAATTAGTGGTCCAATGTGATCCCTGTAAGGTACTTAAAAATTTGGCCCTTCATATGCAAGGCAATGGATAGTGAAGCAGAAAATTGGGACCCCCTTCCCACAGTGTTTCTGCCCCCATTATCAGTGATTTATGCAGTCTGCTGACTGTCACATAGGTATTATATTATGCACTTGCAGCTGCAGACTGTTATGGTGGTTGTCTGTCATTATTTATCTTATGTACTTAAAACCTTTCTCAGAATTGCCTCCACTTAAAAATACATATACTTCATGTAAATTAGTTTTGTAATTAAACAGCTGAACACCTGATATGAGTACAATTGCAAAATTCATCGAACCCAGAAACTGATTAAAAAAGACAGCAAATTTG
>Ga0209755_10003538_pt1 | contig 19487 bp, 15 predicted proteins | sample TergutCo191P1_FD_187301 | JGI IMG/M metagenome (GOLD analysis project Ga0209755, IMG submission 187301) | Cornitermes sp. P1 segment gut microbial communities from Petit-Saut dam, French Guiana - Co191P1 (SPAdes) (version 2) | ecosystem: Host-associated > Arthropoda: Insects > Digestive system...
GTGGACAAAGACCGCCCTTTGGTGCGCGGCGAACAACCGCAAGATGGACGCCATTATCAGCTACGATAAAGCGGGGGACTATGACGGCATTGTCGACATTATTAACACCCTTCCCCTGGTGCTGCCTACCGGCATGGCCCGCTTTGCCCTTGATATTCTGGAAAGGGCGCCGGAAACCATTTACCATGATTACCCCAGAACCATCATGCTGCGCAGCCGCACGCTCAACAGTCTTGGGCTTTTTGAGCGGAACCGTCTGGAGACGCTCAACATTATCCCCATGCTTCATACGCTGCCGGACAGCCACGGGAAGCACGGTATCCTGGCGGCCTGTTACCTGACTATGGGTTTTATCGGTTTACTGCAATCCATGTATACAAAGACGTATGACTTTGCCGGCCATTTCAGAAACGCGGCCATTGAAGGAAGGCAGTCCGGCTATGCCACCAGGCCCCCGATAAACGGGATAACGCTGAGTTCGCATGTATGCAGGGTAATGGCTCCGGCATCAAAGGAAGATGTGGAACGGTATATCGAAATGATTGCCGAAATCGCCCCTTATGCGATGGAGGCTATGGGCGGGTGCCTGGCGGGGATGCACGAGCTTTGCCGCGGGGAATTTGCTTTTTTCCGCGGCGAGTTCCAGGAGGCCGAAAAGCTGCTGCTTGAAAGCCTTGTGATGGCCCGCACCGCGCAGCAGTACGAAACTGAAAACAGGGCGCTGTTTTACCTTTTGCGTATTTATGTAAGCCGGGGAGACAGCAAAGAAATCGAAACGGTCTGCGGGAAGCTAAAGGCGCAATTGGAAGAACCGTTTTACCTGAACAGGTATTTTTACGATGACATTGTTACGGGGTGGTATTATATCCAGACAGGCAGGAAAGAAAATATCGCCTCCTGGCTGAAAAGCGATTACGAAGAAAGCGAGCTTAATTCCATGGCCCGCGGTTTGGAAAAGCTCGTTAAGGCGAAATACTTTTTCGCGGAAAAGCGTTACCCCGCCGCCCTCGCTGTCATGGAAAGCCGGGGGGATGCCGAGCCCATTATCACAGGCGACATCGAAATGAAGGCCCTTGAAGCGGTCTGCCGTTACCGCCTGCTGGACAAAAGCGGCGCTTTTAAAGCCCTGCAGGAAGCGTACCGGCTTGCGGCCCCTGTCGGTTTTTCCACGCCCTTTGCAGAACTGGGCAAGGACATGAGGACGCTCACGGAAACGGCCATGAAGGAACTGGCGGGCGGAGACGATGCGGAGGAGCTTTCGTGGCTTGAGGACATAAACCGGAAAGCGGCGGTTTACGCAAAAAAGCTCTACCGCCAGACCGAGCGGGCTTCCGCCGGAAACAGGAGCCGCAAAGGGCTGCCCCTTTCCCCCAGGGAAATGAGTGTCCTTGCCGCCCTTTCCCAGGGCCTTACCATGGAAGAAATCGCCGGTGCGGAGTCTATTTCGCCTAACACCGTAAAGAGCGCCATTCGGAGTGTTTACAACAAGCTCGGTGCGCTTAACAAGGCCGATGCGGTGCGGATCGCCGTGGAAAAGGGCATTCTGGAGAAGGGGGTTTCATAAGGAAACACTATGCCTGAAATTTTATTGTCCGATGAGCAGTTTATTCTTGAGCGTCCCCGCATCCACGCACTGCTGGAAAAGACCGCGCAAAACTCCGTGGTGTTTGTTACCGCCGGCGGGGGGTACGGCAAGACCTACGCGGTCAATTCTTTTCTGCGCCAGAAAAACAAAATAGCCGTCTGGTTATCGCTTACCGAGCGTGACAACGACCCTCTGCACTTTTGGGAAACCGTTATCAAGGCGGTGAGCTTTCACAATCCGGTCACCGGAAAAGAGCTTGAGGAAATAGGTTTCCCCGAATCGCTTAACCAGATTAACCGCTGCTTTTCGGTTCTGGCCGCCAGGGTTCAGGACGGGAAGCGCTTTGCCATTGTCGCTGACAATTTTCACCTCATCAACGAGAAAACCATTTTTGAGTTTGCCAACGCCTTTTTGGCGTCTCCCTTTCCCAAGGAAACCATCTTCCTCATATCCCTGCGGGAGCCGGAACTCAATACCATGACATTGCTTTCCAAGGGCCTTCTGTCCCGCATCACCGTGGATGATCTGCGCTTTAACGAAGAAGAAATCGCCGCGTATTTTCGGCTCAGGAATGTAAGCCTGTCGCGGGAAGAAGCAAAAAGAATCTTCACCGACACCGAAGGCTGGATACTGGCCATAAGCCTCATCGCCGAGGAGATGAAAAGCCGGGCGGAAAAATATAGCTGCGCACTTTTACACGAGGGAAGCATCAGGAGCATGATTGACACCTTGTTCGCTTCTGTCCCTGTTTCGTACCGGCGTTTTCTTGTGACGATTTCTTTTTTTGATCAATGGCCGCTGGAAGTCATGTCAAAGATCAGCGAGTCGCTGCGGGAAGCGCTTCCCCCAATGGAAGAACAAATCGTGTACCTGAACCGCCTGAGCGCCCTTTACCGCTACGATGTATATCTGCACGGTTACAGGATACACACGCTTTTTCTGGATTACCTCCGGGAAAAGCAGGGGGAAATTTCCCGGCAGGAAATGAAAGACGCCTGTTCCATAAACGCCCAGTGGTGCATGGAAAACCGTCTGCTGACAGACGCTGCCATCAACTACGGAATAGCCGGGGATTACCAGGGGATTCTTAAAGCCATATATTCCTCCCCCCGGGTTTTGTCCTGTCCGGCGGCCTCCTCTTTTCTGGAAATCCTTGACGGGATTCTTGACAGTGATGAGCGGGATGAAAGCGACAAAAACTTTATCTTTCTCCGTTATATAACACGGGCCGGACTCCTCCTTAACATGGGACGCTATGATGAATCAAGGAAGACGCTTGAAAAAGGCATACGGGAATTCGAGTCTTCGCCGCTGTGCCTTTTCAGTTCCTGGATACTGTCTTCGTGTTACAACACCCTTGGAATCCTTACGCTTTTTGCGTACCGCAACACCAGAGACCTTGGCCAGACTCACCATTATTTTATGCGGGGCAATCATTACTATATGCGCAGCCCCTACGTTGTATCGGGCCCTGCATCAAAAACAAGTACCGGCTCTTACGCAAACCTGATAGGACATCCGCCCAGGGAAGGGGAGTTTGACAACTTTATAAACACCATCACCCTGAGTATTCCCCACGCTTCCAATTCCCTGGGCGGCTACCTTAGCGGCGCAGACAGCCTTTGCCGGGCGGAGTTTGCTTTCTTTAAAGGGGAACTGAACGCCGCGGAACAGCACGCCCGCGAAGCGGTCTTCAAGGCCCGCGAAAAAGGACAGTACGAAATCGAAAGCAAAAGCCTTTTTTACCTTTTGCGCGTATATCTTTGCACCGGAAATATCAGCGCCAGCCGGGAAAGCTGGGCGCAGATGGAAGCCATGCTTGAGATGCCGGATTACATCAACCGTTATGTGATATACGATATCATGAGCGGCTGGATGTATGCCCACAGCGGCGCGACAGAACGGGTTGCCCCCTGGCTCAGAAATGAGTTGGCGGAGAGTAACCTTAACCTTTATTACCAGAATTATGAAACAATGGTAAAGTCAAAAGTGCTGTTTGCGGAAAAGCGTTATGCGGACACGCTGAAATACCTGGAACGAAAAGAGATTTGGGAGGGCCTGGGCTCATTCCACCTGGGCGTGCTGGAAATAAGCGTTTTGCAAATGGCTGCCCGCAGCCGCATGGATAACGAGGCAGGGGCGATAAAAACCCTGGAAGCCGCGTATCGAATGGCGATTCTTCCTTCCGCCGCGTGCAGTGACTGCCCGGAAGTTTTTGAAATGCCTTTTATCGAACTTGGCGAAGATATGCGGCTTTTGGCAGGCACTGCGCTTGCTTCGCCGCATGTCAAGATACCCCGGCCCTGGCTGGAAACAATACGGAGTAAAGCCTCGGCTTACGCGAAAAAACTGGGCAAGGCGGCGGAACAATACCGCGACGACCAGGAAGAAGAAGTGCCTTTTTTGACAACCCAGGAGTTGACAATACTGAAAGGCATTTCCCAGGGCTTTACCAGGGAAGAAATTGCCGATGAGGAATCGCTTTCTGTAAGTACCGTAAAAAACATTATCAAAATCATTTATGAAAAACTGGGTGCCATTAACCGCGCCGATGCCATACGGATTGCCACCGGAATGGGCTTGCTGCGGTGAGGGCGTTTGTCCGGGGATTTTTTGCTTAAACATTTTTCCCGATAAAATTAAAAAAAATATCCGTTTGGGTGTAGTTCGTTCTCTCCGGTTTTATAAATTTATACATGGAGAGAAAAAATGATACCAATATTTGTCCATAACGGCGTCTTGCCTGTGCAGACTGATGAAGGCAACATTATTTACCGCAGGGAAATAATGCCCCTGCTTGCCAAAGCACGGCAAATGACAAGACATTACGAGAAGGCGATGAACTGTTCTGCGATAGTGTTGGACAGTTCCGGCAAAGTACCTAAAGCGCCGGGAATACCCAGGGCCTGTCAGGGACGAATCTCCCCGCCTGATACCTCTGCCGGAAGGCACACGCAGCTTTGCGATATCTGCACAAAACATTCCCGCGGGTCTTCGCAGGTTCTCAAAGAGGATGAATACCCATGCCGGGAAACGCATTACGCTGCCCTTGCCGAATCCCAGCGTATCGAGAGGGGTTACGTTTATGGCTGTGCGGCAGGTTTTGTTTTCTGGACAAGTCCCCTTTTCCAAAACGGGCGTTACGCCGGAGCTCTGGTTGCAGGGCAGCTTGTCGCAAGCGGCCCGGGGCGCGGCGCAGTGCTGGAAAAATTCCATGAACTCTGCAAAGACAACAGCAAAGACAATATCACGGCGCATAAATTTTCCTCACTGCTTGAAGATGTACCTGAAAAAAATTATGAGGAAATAAAAGCCATGGCCGAAATGCTGTCTCTCTGCGCGGAGGAAATTTCGGAAAGAAAAGAGAACCCCGGCGAAATGATCCGCCGTAAAACCTGGCAGAGTATCAACCACAGAAACTTCATTGAACCGTTTAAGTCTGCGAAAAAAGACCGTGCTTCACGGGAAGATGCTGAGTTTGATTCCTCTGAGGGCGTGTCAGCTCCTGCGGTTCCCCGGCGCGGCTTCCTGGAAAAGGAACGGATGCTGCTTGCCGCGTTCCGGCGAGGGGATAACGAAACAGGAAGCAGGATTCTGAAAGAACTCATGAACGGCATTCAGGCAGCCATGCCGGGAAACCTGGAAATTATCCGCTTTCGGGCAATAGAACTGATGGTACTCCTTTCCAGGGCAGCACTTTCCGAACCCGTTTCCAAAGGGGAACAGGGCACTGCCGCGCGTACGGCCGCCGGCAACGATGCCATGCTGGAAATCAATAACAGGTATTTGGGCCGTATGCTGGAATCAAAAACCGCGGAAGACTTAATCGAAAATCTGCATCTTGGAGCCGAGCGTATGGCAAGCAAAATATTTTCCTTTCAGGGAATGCGGCATGCTTCGGCCCTTCGCAGAGCCGAGCGCTATATCTGGGAGAACTACACCCGCAAGCTCAGTCTTGATGAAATTGCAAAAGCTTCGGGTCTTTCCGCGCCCTATTTCAGCACGATATTCAAGGAAGAAATGGGCGAAAACCTTTCGAGCTACCTCAACCGCCTCAGAATAGAAAGGACGGTAACCCTGCTTACGGAAACGGGGAAATCGCTGAGCGAAATTGCCAGGCTCTGCGGCTTTGAAGATCAGAGCTGGTTCTCAAAAATATTCAAAAGCTTTACCGGAATAAGCCCGGGAAAATTCCGGGAAAACGGCGGCGGAGCTGCGGAAGCCAAAGCCGAAAAAGACCAAAGGAAAAGCGACATAATGTTTCACCCATTATCAGGCGACCAAAGCCGATGGCTGGTGTGCGACTGGGACGAACAAGAAATGATGTCATCATAAACGTCAGGAACTGACAGGAGTTTTTATGAAAAAAAGAACCGGAGCAATTTCCGATTCAAACCACGACAAGGCCGGCTTGATAATGCACAATGCCCGGGAGCTTATGGCCGTGTACTCGCGGGCAACAGGAGCCTTTGTCTGTATTCACGACCATAATTACATCCCCATACACGAACTCTTTGAGGAAATCACAAGTGAAAAAAACATCTGTTTTTTTTGCATGAAGTACAAAAAAGACAGCGCCGCAAAAGGCAGCTGGGATCTCTGTGCAAATCCGTGCAGGGAAATTCACATCAACGCAATCAAGGAATCCTGCCATTCCGGCGGTTCTTATGTTTACACATGCTTCCTTGGCCTTATGTTCTGGACAAGCCCGATTTACCTTGACGGGCATTTTGCCGGCGCTTTAACGGGCAGCGGTTTCCTGGAAACTGACAGGGAAGAAACGTACAGCCGCATGCGCAGCATGTGCGCGGAGGCCGTAAGCGAGGTAGAGTTAAAGCGGCTGCTTGCCTGTTTCCCCCAGGGCGAAAGCGGCAAAACCAAAGGCCTGGCGGAACTCATGCTTGCCTGCGCCAAATCGCTTTCCATAGGGAGCGACGGACGGCACGCGACCGCCAGACGCCGGACTGAGCAGCAGGCGGAACTTTCGGCAAAAATCGAGGAACTGAAAAACCAGTATCCGTCCGGAAGTCCGCGCCCCGAATACCCGCTGGAAAAAGAGCGTGAACTTCTTGACGCGCTTTTGCGGGCGGACATCAGTTCGGGGAAAAAATTACTGAACGAGATTCTGGCGCATGTCTTTTTCGTAAATCCGGAGCAGTTCAAGTATGCCCAGTACAGGGCCATGGAGCTGGCCGTGCTTCTTTCCCGTGCGGATTCCGGCCCGGGCTTCTCTGCGGAGGCTGTACTGGAAACAAATAACCAGTATATAAAAACAATCCAGGAAGCCGTTAACGGCGAAGAACTTACCGATACCATGCATCAAATCCTGGATGACATGGCCGGGCAGATATTGAGCTTCCAGGGAATACACCATGCGTCCGCGCTTAAAAAAGCCGAGCGCTTTATTCTGGAAAACTTTACCCGGCGTATCAGCCTTGAAGAAATCGCGAAAACTTCGGGATTCTCCGCGCCTTATTTCAGCACCATTTTCCGGGAAGAAATGGGCGAAAACCTTTCGAGCTATCTTAACCGTCTCAGGGTGGAAAAAGCCAGTTATATGCTTACCGGTACAAACTTTTCCCTGGGCAGAATAGCCCGTGCCTGCGGTTTTGAGGATCAGAGCTGGTTTTCAAAAATTTTCAAACTGTACACAGGAATGAATCCGGGAAAATACCGGAGTCAGGAAGGCAAGCCGATTTCAAAAATCCCCGAAGTAAAATTTGAAATAACACTATAACGCTTTTATAAAAAATGTCCTTTCCGGGGCACAAAAATTGCCGCCGATCGCTGTTAAAAGATCGGCGGCAAATGGTGCCTGTCTGCAAAGCCGCTTACTTCGCGGCCGCAGTATCCAGTTCCGCCAGGATGGAAAGCTCCGTTTCCTTGTCTAAGTAACGGGCCTTATCCATGCGGGGAACAAAGTTTGTGCTGTCCCCTACCTTAAATTCATAATGCGGTTCGGTGCGGGCAACGATGGGCTGGTTGTTGACGGACAGCCAAAGGTGTATGTCCGCGCCCAAAGGTTCAACGACGGTAACCTTCACCGGAATATTGTTTTCCGCCGCCGGTGCCTCGCTGAATACGAGATCTTCGGGCCTGATGCCGAAAAATACTTCCTTGCCTGTGTATTTACGGAGATACTCGGCATGTTCCTTTAAGGGCTTGATCTTGAAGGTGCCGTCATCCAGCATCACAGAGCCGCCTTTTTCTTCCACTTTTACGGTGAGGAAGTTCATGGGGGGCGATCCGATAAAGCCGGCCACGAATTTGTTTACCGGATAATTGTACAGATAAAGCGGAGCCCCAATCTGCTGGATTTTACCGTCTTTCATGACAACGATTTTGTCGGCCATGGTCATGGCTTCCACCTGGTCGTGGGTAACGTATATCATGGTGGCATTGAGCCTGTGGTGAAGGTCAGAAAGTTCGGCGCGCATCTGGACGCGGAGTTTGGCGTCCAGGTTGGAAAGGGGTTCGTCAAAAAGGAAGACTTTGGGGTTGCGGACTATGGCGCGGCCTACCGCGACACGCTGGCGCTGACCGCCGGAAAGGGCCTTGGGCTTGCGGTCAAGCAGTTTTTCTATGTCAAGGATACGCGCCGCTTCGTTGACACGGCGGGTAATTTCGCTTTTTTCTACCTTTTTGATTCTGAGGCCAAAGGCCATGTTTTCGAATACTGACATGTGGGGGTACAGGGCGTAGTTCTGGAATACCATGGCGATATTCCTGTCCTTGGGCGGGACATCGTTCATCATTTCGCCGTCTATGTACAGTTCGCCTTCGGAAATGTCCTCAAGACCGGCAATCATGCGGAGGGTTGTTGACTTTCCGCACCCTGAAGGGCCGACAAGAACAACAAATTCCTTGTCTTCCACGACAATGTTGGCGTTATCCACTGCCCGGACACCGCCGTCATAAACCTTGCTAATACCTTTTAATTCTACTTTTGCCATTATGGCCTCCCCTGGAGTTAGTTTATTGGGATAGTATAAACCACCCTAAGCGGGGCGTCAAGAAAAAGCTTCCAAAAAACATACGATAAACTACCGGTAAAATCAAACGATTTTTTCACTTTTTTTGTTGTGTTTTTAAGAGGCGTGTGAGATAATCATGTAATATAATCCATTAGGAGGAATTACGAATGAAGAAAATTTGTGTCGTGTTGATGCTTTCGCTTTTACCGGTAGGCCTTTTTGCCGCCGGCAGGGGCGCGGCAGCGGAAGAAGGCTACCTGCGTTTTGCGTGGTGGGGAAACCCCGCCCGTGATGAAAGGACGATGCAGGTAATCGACATGTTCGAAGCACAGAACCCGGGCGTCACCATTGAGCCGGAACCCACCGCCTGGGGCGGTTTCTGGGAAAGGATGAACACTCTGGTAGCTGCCGGAAACATGGTAGACATAATGCAGCAGGACGTTTCGTGGATTGGGCAGTTCTTTGACAGGAATCTGCTTCTTGACATGCAGCCATTTGTAGGCAGGGGAATCATCGACCTCAGCCAGTGGGATGAAGGCGGTTTGTCACCCGGAAGAATTGACGGCCAGCTCGTCGGATTGCTCCTTGGAACCAATGCCCTTGCTTTGGGCTTTGATGCGGCAGTTCTGCGCCAGGCCGGTGTTACCATTGATGACGCCAACTGGACGTGGGCGGATTATGAAAGGATTGTCAGGGAAGTTTTCGCAAGAACCGGCAGACACGCCATGCCTTTTGTAAACTTCAGGCAGGTAACCCAGAACATGACCCGCCAGCTCGGCGGCAACCTCTTCACCGCTGACGGCAGATACATGGGCATCGCCCACAACGCCCAGGCCCGCGCCGCTTTGCTCCAGTTCCTGGAAATGCAAATGCGCCTTGCCAACGACGGCATTCTGTGGAACCCCGCCGAAGCCTTGATGGACGGCCCCATCCCCGAACGGCCGCTTAACCAGGCCAGAACTGTGGATGATACCTTCTGGAGCAACCAGTTTGTCGCTTTCCAGAACGCTTCCCAGCCCAGGGAACTGGTCATGAAAATGCCCCCGAGAGTACCCGGCGGACAGCCCACCGGCATGTTCTTCAGGCCCTCCATGTACATCTCCATTCCCCGTGCGTCAACAGACCCGGAATTGTCCGCAAGGTTCATCAACTTCTTTATCAACGATATCGAAGCGAACCGCATCCTTTTGGCCGAACGCGGCGTTCCCATTCCGAACCACATCCGCGCCGACCTTTTGGCCCGTGTAGACGCCAACAACAGGGTAATCTTTTCCTATATCGACAGAATCGGCCCCTTCGCCGGCCCTGCCGATCCCCTGTATCCGGCTAACGCGCGCGAAGCAGAACTTGCTGTAAACGCGCTGTACCTCCAGATGCTGCTTGGCCAGATCACCCCGGCTGTGGCCCTTGATCGTATGGTCTCTGAATCCAGCGCCATCTTGCAGAGGCCGTAGTGTAATTTTGTGAAAGAGAGGCAAGTTGTTTTTTCTGACAGCTTGCCTCGTTTTTTTGCGTTTTTTTTGCCTTAAACCTTGAACGACATAAATGACATAAATTAGGAGAGCGGCATGAAAGCTTACTATGGCCCTAAACGGCAGCTTAAGGAAGACATTGCGGGATATATTTTCATAGGCCCCTGGCTTATCGGCTTTTTTGCCTTTGCCCTTGCCCCAATGATCATTTCCTTTTATTTTTCATTCACCCGGTATGATATCCTGAGCGCTCCTGTTTTTATCGGAGTAGCCAATTATACCCGCATGATGAATGATCCCGCCTTTTGGCAGGCGCTGAGGGTTACCTTTGGCTTTGCCTTCTCTTCCGTAAGCATGAGGCTGGTTTTTGCCTTTTTCCTCGCTTGTATGTTCAAAAGAGCCAGCTGGATGACAAAAGTCTACACAACTGCGTATTATATCCCTACATTGGTGGGCTCCAGTATTGCCGTTGCGGTTATGTGGCGGCGCATATTCATGGGCGACGGCATGCTTAACCAGGTTTTAAGGCTCGTTGGGATTGAGACCAGCCATAGCTGGGTTGCCATGCCCAATACGGCCCTGGGGGTAATCGTTGTTCTGGCGGTATGGCAGTTTGGTTCTTCCATGCTCATATTCCTGGCGGGTTTACGGCAAATCCCCAAGACGTACTACGAAGCGGCCTCCATTGACGGGGCGGGCTGGTTTAGTCAGTTTTTCCGTATTACACTGCCCATGATGACACCCATAATTTTCTTCAACCTTGTTATGCAGATGATAAATGGCTTTACGGCCTTTAGTCAGGCTTTCATTATCTCCGGCGGCCGGGGAGATCCCTTAAACAGTACCCTGTTCTATGCGCTGTACCTGTATTTACGCGCCTTTATGTTCAGCGAAATGGGATATGCGTCAGCTCTGGCCTGGGTATTGGTGGTTATTGTCGCGCTCTTTACGGCGGTAATCTTTAAAACTCAAAAACGCTGGGTTCATTACGAATCATAAGGTGGTAAAAAATGGACAAAACACTTGAGCGGCGCAGAAAAGATGCCCTTTTTACAGGCTTGTACCATATTGGGATGACATTCCTCGGAGTCATAATGCTTTATCCCCTGTTGTGGATGGTAGCCAGTTCCTTTAAGCCGACTGAGGAAATCTTTGGAACTCTTTCCCTTATTCCGGAAGAATTTACCATACGCAATTACATCAGAGGCTGGCAGTTTAACAGAAGAACCACCTTTACCACGTTCTTTGCCAATTCGCTGTATATATCTACCATTACCACCTTTGGCGCGGTGCTTTCGTCCTCGCTCGTTGCCTATGGCTTTGCAAGGATAAAGTTCCGGGGCAATGGATTTTGGTTTGCGGTCATGTTTCTTACCCTTATGCTGCCCTTCCAGGTAGTCATGATCCCGCAGTTTGTTATGTTCTTCCACCTTGGATGGGTGAACACATTCCTTCCCATCATTGTACCCCAGTTTGCAGGCCAGGCATTCTTTATCTTCCTGATAGTCCAGTTTTTCCGGGGCATTCCGCTGGAATTGGATGAATCTGCGGTCATTGACGGCTGTAACAAGTTTACGATTTACACCCGTATCCTTCTGCCGCTTATTAAACCGGCAATGGTAACAGCGGGGATATTCAGTTTCTATTGGCGCTGGGACGACTTTTTGGCCCATCTGCTCTATCTTAACCGGCCCCGGCTTTTTACCGTCCCAATGGCGATGCGTATGTTTGCCGACCCTGCCGAAACAGATTGGGGCGCTATCTTCGCCATGGGAACCGCATCCCTTGTACCTTCGATAGTAATCTTCTTTATATTCCAGAAGTACATTGTGGAAGGCATTTCAACAACAGGCATGAAGAACTAATCATTGTACACAGGAGAAAGTAATGGCTGATCCCAGGAAACTGAAAATTTGTTACATCGGCGGCGGCTCACGGAAGTGGGCCTGGGTTTTCATGAAAGACCTTTGTTTTGAGAAAGATATCGCCGGGGTCATAAACCTTTATGACCTTGATATGGAAGCCGCAGAGGCCAACGAAATTATCGGCAACAAGCTGATGAAGACCCAGGGCGCTGACTGGGCTTTCAAGGCGGAGTCTTCGCTCCAAAAAGCCCTTGAAGGCAGCGACTTTGTCCTTATTTCCATTTTGCCGGGCAGTTTTGATGCCATGGCCATTGACGTACACGCGCCGGAACAATACAACATTTTCCAGCCGGTAGGGGACACCATTGGGCCCGGCGGCCTTAACCGCGCCCTGCGGATTGTTCCCGCGTTCGAAGAAATCGCCAAAGCCATTGAGAAATGGGCCCCAAAAGCGTGGGTTATAAATTACACGAACCCCATGTCCATCTGCACCAGGACTTTGTACCGTGTTTTCCCGCAGATAAAAGCCTTTGGCTGCTGCCACGAAGTTTTCAGCACCCAGAAAATGCTGGCCAAAATGATAGCCCATGTAGGCCTTGGCGATGTACCGCCAAGGGAAGAAATCATCACCAATGTAGTTGGAATCAACCATTTTACCTGGATAGACAAGGCCTCCTGGCGCAGCCACGACCTTTTCCCGATTTACACAAAGTTTGTTGAAGAGTTTGCGGACACCGGCTACAGCGGCCATCAGGACGAGAGGACAGAAACGCTTACGTTCCATTTTATCTGCAAAGAGCGGGTAAAAATGGACTTGTTCCGCCGCTACGGCCTCATTGCCGCCGCCGGCGACAGGCACCTTGCGGAATTCTGCCCGCCCGAATGGTACCTTAAAAATCCGGATATGGTTACCGCGTGGGATTACGCCATGACCCCGGTATCCTGGCGCAAGGAAGAACGGGAGGAGCTCTTACAGAAAAGCAGGGACTTCCGGGACGGAAAAGAAACCATGATACCCAAGTATTCCGGCGAAGAAGGAATACGCCAGATTAAAGCCCTGCTTGGCTTTAACAATTTCGTCACCAACGTGAACCTCCCCAACCTCGGCCAAATGCCCGGTTTCCCCGCGGACGTTGTAGTTGAAACAAACGCGGCCTTCAGCCGGGACAGCGTACAGCCGGTAATAACATCCGGCATGCCCGGCCCTGTGCGGAACCTTACCATGCAGCATATCGAAAACCAGGAAGGCATAATCGAAGCCGCCCTAAAGCGGGATTTGGAAGAAGCGTTCCGGGTATTCATGAACGATAACGCAATCAGGACGCTTTCCCCGGGAGACGCCCGCAAACTCTTTACGCACATGACGGAAGAAACGTTGTCCGGCGACTTGGGTTACAGGTAGCGGCAACAGTACTACATTACGGCGCTATTCAGCGAATACCTCTTTCAGCGCGATACTGAAACCCGGAAAAATATCAACCGGAAGCGTGTCGTTAGACTCGTACGTGTTTGTTAAAATCGCGCCGTCTTTAAAGCAGTAGACCGCAATCCTGTTATTCATGGGATCGACGACCCAGTATTCCCGCACCCCCGCATGCCGGTACAGGCTGCGTTTTTGTTCCATTTCAGTCGCGGTGTTGGAAGGAGACAATATTTCAATTACCAAATCAGGAGCACCCCGGCAGCCTTCCGGCCCTATCATGGTTTTATCGCAAATAACCATGATATCCGGCTGGACTACGGTATCATCACTTTCATCTTCCGCGTAAAAAAGCCTGACATCGTAAGGCGCGAAAAATGCCTGGCATGATGTTTCCCGCAAGTGATTATATAGATCGATAAATAGTTTACCGGAAACGACCTGATGCCTGGTATTCGGCCTGACCATGGCGAAGGCTTCGCCGTAGATAATCTCATAGCGTTCACCTTCGTCAAGTTCCCATTCTTTGTAATCCGCGTATGTAAAACGGCGTTCTTCTTTAGGCAATGCTCCCATAACATGCTCCTGGTGATAGTGTAACACGGAGGGGCTGGCTTTGCAAAAGCTCAGGCGGCCGCGGGATAAAACTTACGGCACTATGGCACTCTCTATATCGCACCATGGCCCCTGCATACCCCGCTCGTTATACCAGGCGGCGGAAATGTAGCAGGTCTTTTTGCGTTCTTCCTCCGTGAAGTTGATAACAAACGGAGTGCTGGTGGACAGTGAATGCCTGGTTAATTCATGGTGGCCCTTTGGCGGGGAATCAAGCAAATCCCAGATAAAAACAGCGCCATCGCAGTTTGAGGGTCTTCCCCTGTGGCTTGAGCCTTTTTCCCGGTAGTGGGACAAAAGTTCACGGCTGTTGCGCAGTGCTATCTCAAGGCCCATCGGTTTTCAAGCGTAGTGTTGGGACTACGGTTCTTTTTGTGGACGGGAAGACCCATGTTGACCCTGTCTTCATCAGTAACCGGCGGCCAGTGCAGAAAGCGCTTGACAAACACACGGATAATCTTTTCAGCATGCACCCTGGCCTGACTTTTTACCGTGGTTTGCCCGTCTGTGTGGGGATGCTGGATAGCCTGGTACGCGCTGATCCAGCTATTCCACGCCGCGCCCAGCTCGTCCAAATATTCGCCGGGGATGTGTTTCCACGGCGCATCTTTTCCACTCGTCTTGTTTTTAACATATTCATGAATATTGGTGAACCACGAACTGAAGTCCGCGTCTCGTCTTGGTACATAGTCTTTAGCCATAACTATCTCCTTTTTTTAACTATTAAGCTTCTCCATACATATAAACACATACCGGAGTCTGCTTCCTTTTTGTTTGAATAAACCCACGGGCCTTTCGTTTAAGGCCGCAGACCGATTGTTTATGGCCGCGCGCTGCTCGTTTAAGGCCCCAGCCTGTTCGTTTATGGCCGCGCGCTCCTTGTTTAAGGCCGCAGACCGTTCGTTTATGGCCACGCGTCTCTTGTTTAAGGCCGCAAACCGCTCGTTTAAGGCCACGGGGTGTTTGGTCCACGAAAGAGGCACGCTTTCTCAGAACCGATACTTTTCGGCACTATAGCAAGTATAGGCTGGTAGTATGGTGAATACAATACCTGGGGCAAAAATAATTGTTTATTATTTGAGACTTGTACCTCTATCAATCCCTTGACAAAGGCCTCCCCCCGGCAGATAGTTTTACTATGCTGCGCCCGTCCATGACCCAAACGCAGAAACTCCAGATAAATCCCCAAATGTATCAGTCCCTTAAGCTGATGGAACTGCCCGTGCTTGATTTGCGGGAGAAAATAGCCGAAGAACTGGAGCGGAACCCTGCGCTGGAAGCCCTCCAGGACAAGTCCACGGTTTCCCTTGACGCGCCCGCCCAAAAAGAAGAGTACGAGTATTTTGAGGCCAGTTCCGATCCGGGCTTTACCAGGGGCGGCGGGGAGGAAGCGGCGGAGGAACAGCGGCGTTTTATCGAGGGGGCGCTTTCCCAGGCGGAAACCCTTCAGGAGCATCTTTTGTGGCAGCTTCGGCTTGGCCCGGCGGACGGGGAACTACGGCGGCTTGGGGAACTTCTTATCCAGAACCTTGATGATGACGGCTTTCACCGGGAGCCGGTAGAGGTGCTTTTAAAGGGCGAAAACCCGCAAAACGTGCAAGAGGCGCTGAGCCTGGTTCAGCGTCTTGACCCCGCCGGAACCTGCACCGCCGATTACCGGGAATCCCTTAGGGTGCAGGCTCTTCTACTCCCCGACGCGCCAAAGGGCATAGTAAAGGCCCTTTCCCAGCTGGAACTTTTGGAGCGGGGCAAGACTGCCGAGGCTGCAAAGCTTATGGGGATGGGCGAAAAAGAGGCCGCCGCGGTCTTTGAGCGGATTAAGGAACTGGCCCCGTTCCCCGGCAGGCGTTTTTCTTCCGGGGAAGTGCGTTATGTCATACCGGATATTCAGGTAGTCAAAAAGGAAGGGGATTTTATTATCATCCTTAACGAGGAGGAAATTCCGGTTCTGGGCCTTAACCCCTTTTTCCTCGAGCTTGCCGAGGGTTCCGCTCCTGTCGGGGCGGGCGGGAAGGAAGACAAGCCGGTCAGGGACTTTGCGCGGGAAAATATCAAGGAAGCCCGCTGGTTTATGAACGCCATTAACCACCGGAATCATACATTGCTGAGGGTCTGCCGGGCGCTGATTGAGTTTCAGCGGCCTTTTTTCATGAACGGGCCCAAGCGCCTTGCCCCCCTTACCCTGGGCGACATAGCCGGGGAACTGGGGATTCACGCGGCCACGGTGTCCCGCACCGCCAATGGCAAATATGTGCAGACCGAGTGGGGGATTTTCGAACTGCGGCACTTTTTTACGAACTCCATCACGGGGGCCGGATCGGGGGGCTCGGGCTATTCCAAGGAAGGCGTGAAGGAAATATTGAGGGAGATTATCGCCGGAGAGCAGGAGCGGCTTTCAGATCAGGATATCGTGCGTATCCTGGCGAATCGGGGTATTGCCCTGGCCCGGCGAACAGTGGCAAAATACAGAAAGGAACTGGATGTAAAGTCTTCCTTTGACCGATAATCAATAAAGCGCTATACTATAGCTTAACTACTATTTATAACGGAGGCAAAACATGAATACTGAAATAAAAGCTGTGCATTTTTCCCTGTCCCCTGAGTCCAAAGAGTACCTTGAAAAGAAAATTGCCCGGCTTCATAACGCGGAGAACATGATTGTCGATCTGCTGTTCACGCTGACCAAAGAAAAGACCTTTTCCGCGGAGGCGCGGGTAAACTTCCGCTGGGGTGTTTCCATCCACCAGAAAGAAGAGGATTTTGAGCTTAACGCGGCCATAGATAAGTTAATTGATAAACTTGACGCGCGGATAGTCAAAGAGAAAGAAAAAGTCAAAGAAAAGAGATAGTTGAAGAAACAAGGCGTCAAAAAACCACATTCCCCTCCTGCCAAGTCCGCCGGGGCAAACGCGGCGGCCAAAAAGAAGCGTTCCAATCCGCTTACCCGCCAGGACAAGCTGCGCGCGGTGCTGGTGGCGGCGGTGCTGGTTTTGTTTGCGGCGGTTTCTTCCCTGGTCATTATCTTTGTCCAGTCCGTCCAGGATCATGATCCGCCGCCTTCCGCCCATATTATCCACCCCGCGCCGGAAGAACTGCCGCCGCCGAACGATGAAGAAGCGCCCCCGGCCCTGGAACCGCCGCCGGAGCCGCCCTTTGAGCCGCCTGAGGAACCGATGCGTCCGGGCAGGGGGACGCTCGTGTTTGTCATTGATGACGCGGGGCATAACCTCCGCGACCTCCAGCCCTTTCTGGACTTCCCCGGCCCCATTACCATCGCCGTACTGCCGGGGCTTGCCTATTCGGTGGAGTCGGCCCACCGTGTTCGGGAGGCCGGCAAGGAACTCTTGCTCCACCAGCCGATGGAGTCTATCGGAGGGACAGACCCCGGCCCCGGCGCGGTCATGGCGGGTATGGGCAGCGATGAAATCAGGGCGATTATCAACCGTAACCTGGATGAACTGTGGCCCGTGGCCGGTATGAACAACCACGAGGGTTCCCGTGTAACCATGGACGCGGAGGCCATGGAAACCGTACTTGAACTGAGCCGGGAACGGGGCATACTTTTCCTGGATTCAAGGACAACCGCCCAAAGCGCCGCCCCGCAGGTGGCCCGCAGGCTTGGGATAACCATAGGGGAGCGGGATATTTTTGTTGACAACAACCCGGACAGGGAATCCATGCTTTACTTTATTACGAGGGGGCTTTCGGTCGCCCAGCGGCAGGGTTGGGCAATCATGATAGGCCATGCGTGGTCACCCGAACTGGCCCCGCTCCTTAATGAGCTGTATGCGGACTTGATAGAACAGGGCTACACGTTTTCTACCGTGGCGGATATAATCGCCCGGAAACAATAGTGCGGGATAACTATGAAAGTTCTTGGTATTGAAACATCATGTGACGAATCCGCCGCCGCAGTAGTGGAAGACGGAAGAACAATCCTTTCCAATGTGGTTGCCACCCAGATACCGTTTCACGCCGCCTACAACGGCGTTGTCCCGGAGATTGCCTCGCGCATGCACACGGAATGGATAAACCGGGTCGTACAGGAAGCGCTGGACAAAGCGTCCCTGGGGCCTGCGGATATTGACGCTGTTGCCGCCGCCGCTCATCCGGGGCTTTTAGGTTCCCTCCTTGTGGGGCTTAACTTTGCAAAAGCCTTTGCCTGGGCCAGGGATATACCGTTTATCGCGGTGGATCATATGCTGGCGCATCTTTACGCACCGCGTTTGGCAATGAGCGATGAGGGCCTTGCGTATCCGTTTTTGGGGCTGCTGGTGTCGGGGGGGCATACGATTATTTGCCGGGCCGACGGGTTTGACGACATAACGGTTTTGGGAGCGACTATTGATGACGCGGTAGGTGAGGCGTTTGACAAGGTTTCCAAGCATTACGGGTTTGGGTATCCCGGCGGCGCTGTCATTGACAGGCTGGCAAAGGACGGGAACATGGGGGCCTTTCATTTCCCCATGCCCAGTCTGCACAAGGGGGATCACCGCTGTGATGTTTCGTACTCCGGCTTAAAGACGGCGGCGGTAAACCAGCTCGACCTCTTCCGCAGCGGCCCCCTGCCCGAAGGGGGTGATAGGCCGGAAGACATAGCGGCTTCTTTTCAAAAAACGGCGGTGGATATTCTCCTGCGGGGTCTTTTCCGCGCGGTAGAGGACACGGGGCTTGGCACCATCGTTGCGGGCGGGGGCGTGGCCGCCAACTCGTACCTCAGGGCCAGGCTCGCCGAGCGCAAAGACATCCGCTGTGTTTTCCCGCCCCTGGAACTGTGCGGCGACAATGGCGCCATGATTGCGGGGCTCGGCTTCCAGTACCTTGCCCGCGGTGAGCGTTCGCCGTTGAGCGTTACCGCCAGCGCGAGGGTTAAGTCGTTTAAGCGCAGGTATCCGTAGGGGAACGCAGGTAAATTTTACGGTTTGTCTTTTTTGGTGTTTTTGGGTGTGAATATGCCGACAGGGTACTTGACATATCCGTTGCATCCGGGTAGATTTTTAGCAGTTGATTTTGGGGCTGTAGCTCAGTTGGCTAGAGCGCTTGAATGGCATTCAAGAGGTCAGGGGTTCAATTCCCCTTAGCTCCATTCATTTCAACTTCTTTTTCTTTTTTGCTTCGCCTGGCGGTTCCCCGCTCAAATAGCTCCCAGATGAGCATAAAGACGAAATTTTAGCCCTTGCCTTTCTTGCCTGTGTGGCTTAAAAAACAGCCTGATTAGATGGAATGGGTGGCTATTAAAGGCGGCTATTGGCTAAACGCCTCTTTTTCACAGCTTGACACCCCTTCGAAACAATGCGAACCGCTTTTGACATCTACTCATTTCCTATTGCTATTTCATTTCTGATAAGGCATTATCATAAAAGCAATGCTAAGGCCAATACGTCTCCCCAGCGGAGCATCCCTTAACTTTTCCGGCCCCGCCCTGATAATGGCCATCGTCAACTGCAACGACGATTCCTTTTACGCCCCCTCCAGGGCGCTCCAGGATGCGGCTGTGGAAAAGGCCGTCCGTGCCGAAGAAGACGGGGCTTCCATCATCGACTTTGGGGGCGAATC
>Ga0209755_10003539_pt1 | contig 19481 bp, 11 predicted proteins | sample TergutCo191P1_FD_187301 | JGI IMG/M metagenome (GOLD analysis project Ga0209755, IMG submission 187301) | Cornitermes sp. P1 segment gut microbial communities from Petit-Saut dam, French Guiana - Co191P1 (SPAdes) (version 2) | ecosystem: Host-associated > Arthropoda: Insects > Digestive system...
ATTTTCATAACAAACGAAGCAGATTGGTGTCCCTTTATTACAAACGAAGAAATATAGTTCCATTCCTTGTATTTGAAAATGTACGATTTTTAGCAAAAGACCACAATGTCACGTCCGAATCAGATGCTGCTAAGCAAGCATATCTCATACCAAAAAATGATAACTTACCTTCCATTGTAGGAACTACGATGATTCTGGGAGCACTATCCTGTGGGTCTATACTTTCATACAGTTTTGTTTACAAAAATTTCCCCGCGTCATTCTATGCTTGCCAGATGACGTTTCTTATTAATTCTTCATTTGTTAACGAAAGCAATTTTTATTTGTTGTCGTTGTTAAAGACGTATTTGTGTTCTCCCATATTTTCGATCTTTCTGATACTCCATACTATGATTGTGTCCGGCATTCTGGTAATGAAACGTGATCTGTAACTTCAGCCTTCTCTGTGTTTATTTCGAGTCCAAACTCATTACTAGGATCTAACGGAGATTCTGTGTTATTTCGGTTATTCCTGTTTTGCCCATTGTAGACCAGGTTTTTGTGTCAATCATGCTGTGGACTCCGCGTGGCTTGTACGTAGAGTGGGCCTACCTTACCTTACGGTGTAGTGAGCCGAATGTCTTTTATCACAATCTATCTAAAAACTTAACGCCAACTTGTTGCACAACACTTTTATTTGTTGATTAATTCTCCGACATGTTTCGGCCTTAACTGTTGGCCATCTTCAGGGAGCTTTCTTTCGCAAGTGCAGTTTATGATTAAACTTTCATGTTAGAGATTTCACATATGATTAAAATAGTTATAATGATTAAATATTACAGTTCAGGTGGGCCAGGTAGCTCAGTCGGTATAGCGACTTGCTACGGGCTGGACGGTCCGGAGATCGAATCCCGGTGGGGACGAGACATTCCGCACCTGTCCAGACCGGCCCTGGGGCTCACCCAGCCTCCTGTAAAATGGGTACCGGGTCTTACCCGGAGGTAGAGGCGGCCGGGGCGTGAGGCTGACCCCCTCACCCCCACCTAGTGCCGAGGTCCTAGAAAGAGTAGAGCTAAACCTCTACTCACCCTAAGGGCCTTCATGGCCTATAAAAAGGGTGAAACCTACCTAAATATTACAGTTCGCTACAGTACAGTACAGTAATATAGTTGCACGGAAAATGTACATTAAATAAACCGTCGTTTTGCTCTAGGACAGACGCGTTTCGACGCTTATACTATCATCATTTTCTTTGCAAAGGTTTGCGGAAGACATTGAAGATGGTACCAGCATAAATGTCGAAAATCTTTAGCCCTAAAGTAAAATAACGATAGTGATAAAGACAGTTGGCGCACTACAGCTTCGTCAGTTGCCACCCAGCTTCAGTTATTCTGATTTTACTGGATGTTCCTATTTCTTGTTCTAGTGCAAAGTTTAAAAACGATGGCGATAAAGCATTTCCGTGTTGCGAATGATTTGCAAATAACAAAGCAGTGTTAGTTAAATAATACCGAAATAAAACTGATACAAAGATTCTTCGGAGTCGGTATAGTGACTAGGCTACGATCTGAACTATCCGGAGTTCGAATCCCAGTTGACCGTCACCTCAATCTAATGCCGAGGATGAAAAATGGGTGGAACCTTCTATTTCGATCATCCATTGACTCAGCTTGCAGTGCTTTCAAGAGAGCCAGTTGTCATGAGGGGGTTGGCAAGGTAACGAGTTGTTGTACAGTGCAATTCCGTGACATAACGCGGCTTGAGTGAGAAAGGTATTCTTCTGTTATTTGTTACAAAAGGTCGATTAAATTGCCCAGGTATTTTGAACGGGGAAGGGGTCACAATTCTAAGACAATAGACATTGTCGAACGTAATAATAAGCTCAGGTCTGGTAGTTCGTGATAGATATAAATTGTGTAGTTGTGCTGAAAAGATTGTGTTTTTTTCCATGTAAGTACGTGTACATGCAGCACTCGGGTATTACTTGCTGCACCAACCAATGCAAGAATTTCATTAAGTGATAAGTTACATAAGTTTCACTCAATCAGTACTAGGTTATAGGGTTAGTAGCTGGAGTGACAGTGTTCAATTCCAGGCAGGGGCAAGCATTTATTTTTTCCTCCACAGCATCCAGACCAATTTTGGGTCCTCCCCAGCCTCTGTCCAATGGTTTCCTTTCCCACCAGGGGATGCAATGAGGTCATGAGACTGAACACTTGCCTCTATCTAGTGCTGAGTGCCCAGAGCTATACCTCACTCCACTCCTCATATGTCTTCATGGTGTGATAGGCAACTTCATATTTTACCTTTACTGCTCATACAAAGCACTTGGGTTTTATGTGCTTCTTCTTTTCAGTTTAGCAGGCCACATAAGCAACATTTCTTCCAGTTGAAGGTCACATATGTCATAAAATGTTCGGCTTTTTTTACATTGTTATCCATGAAATGGAAGATTTGAGGCTCTTACTCCCACTCTGTGCAGAAAATAATACTTTTCGCTTACTTTCCAAGTACAGGTCATTAAAACCTGACACGCTTCATTTAAACTTCATTATTAATGTTGATATTGTTCTGGGGCTTTTGAACTGGGTAGCATGGGCTGTTTTACAAAAAACAGGTTCAGCATTAATTCTGAATCACCATGAAAATTCAAAAGCATTATGTTCTTAGAGTTCAATAACTCGAGAGAAGCTCATCATTGTTGCATCCAGGTACCTGTGTTCCCCTTTCAAAGAACAAAATCATTGCACCTACCTACTGAGTACATACACATTCCTACCTTATATTATGAAGATGGTTTGGAAGTACTTATGGACACAGATTTTACTACTCTTATGTTGGCTAAGGTTAGGTGATTTACAGAACTAGTCAGTGTGTACCAAATGTATTTAGCCAAGAGTACTTTTAGGTTTAAAAAATATACAGGTTACAGAATACTAGCAATAATAATAATACCTCACAAGAAAGTAAAATGAAACATATTTTCAAACCAAAAAATTGATACATGTAATGCTCAAACATAAATATAATTTTTCTCGTTTATTGACCTCCTGTCTGTGTAGTGTCAAGATGAGCACTCCAAAGCATTCCTTCCCCACTCTTCAATACCCTGTTTACACATTTTCACAGGAAATCTCTAACTGGCTGGTACAACACACAGCAGAGTAAATGATAAAGTTATTTGTGACTGTAAGCATGGAAATGTTGGATATGACTGGAACTATCTCATGGAATCCCCACAGCTCCAAGACACAGAACATTGGAAACACAAATTATCCAAATTTTTAGATGACAGAAACTTCTAAATTCTTCTATAATGCAATACAAAGGAAGCAGAGAGGTAGTACTTGAAATTTAGAAGTTCATGATAGATGGATTTACATGTAAATACCCAGTCATTTTGAATACATCCAAAAGTTAGTTTTGAAGAAACCGAGCCTTAAGTCCCACTATATTGATCTGTGCACAGCAAGGACAGAATTTCACAGATGCCTCTTGTATTATGGATTCAGCAGCATGAAGTCCAATCACTAATGCTTTGTTTGTTGACTGCAAGCATTTTTATTGTGATGAATATAACAATGTGTTGAATGCAGGGTTATGCAATATATGACATGTAGACCATGCTAGTTTTAGAATCTACTTCTAAAATGTGAACGAATTTCAAACAGAACTTCTGCAAACTGATCACTAAATTATGTTTTATTTGTACCATCTCTAATAATAAAATAATAAAATCTAATAATAAAATAATAAAATCTAGAATAACCAGTAACGAGTTATTTGTATTATATGGACTTCCAGTATAGACTGTACATTTTGTTTGGTTGCAGTGTTTAGGTTAAATTAAACATATGATTTTTGACAAACCCAAAACCAAAAAGGTGAAATAATACTGCACATTTGCTAGTACACAAGCTGTTAATCAGAAAAATCCAGTTATGGATTGATCTAGCAGATCACAGATTCCACTGTCCTAGAATTGAGTTGTTCAAAGCAGTGAGTATTGAGATTATGTTCTTCTAGAATGTGATGCCATGTAGTTAGGCAGTAACCTGTATTTCGAGAACTGTGCTATACTGAAGACTGCAGCTGCAGGTTCCTCCAAATCATGGGTACTTAGCCACAACACTACCAAGCAAATCAGTTCAGAATTCTATAAGTTTCCACTGTTTGTGACAACACCTTGGCATTATTAAACTGATATTTTCATACTTTAGTTCCATATTTATTGTACCTTTTCATAATAGGTCCTCAAGAATTGTTAATAGAATTTATCACTGACTAAGTTGGAACATGATGTTACAGGCTGAAGACAGTCTTAGGTCATAAATAATGATGCTTACTGAAAAACTGAGCTCTGTTTTGGTCCAGTTGAAGTGTAGGTGTGGAAGAAAATAGCCCTATAACATAATAGGAAGTTCAGTCAGTCTGATATCTTCTAGCTCAAAGTACATTGTATATCTCATTTATTATAATATGTTATGTGAAGCATTACATTGTTTTTTGGCCAACATTCCAAGTTTTTGACTCAACAGAACTCATCCCATTGTGTCTTCAGGAAAATATTCAAATAATATTAAACAGTCAGTGTAACATAACTGCATTTTTATTTAAAAGTTACAAGTTTTGGTCTAGATATCAACCATCATCAGGCTAAAATATACAGACATCATGAGGCAGGTAAAAAATGCAGTACACAAAAAACATCATGTTTTATTTGGGATCCCACAGTTTTATAATAATTTTTGTTTTACAGTAAAACTGTCAAATTTTGTATATGGTCAGTGGTAGCTGAACAGTAATAGCTGGAATGTGATGTTAATATTCTTTTTTGTTATTAACTCCTGAAAACAAACAACTGAAATATAATATTTATAGATATTAAAATATTCAAATAGATGGAGTCATAAGTGTTGGTTGTCAGATGTAAGACTGGTATATTTCTCATATATTTTCATGCCAAGTTTGATAACTATATAACAGAATGTTGTATTTTTAGTCGTGCGTGTCACTCATATTTTGTTGTCAAAATTTCAACCATTAATCTTAAAAATATGTTTTATAAAATACTGAGTGAGTAGTTTGATGGAAGGTTGGTCTTTATCAACATCATATTTTTTTTATCTCAGCTTATACGCTTGTTTTCGCTACACCTGACTTGGTCAATATATTCCTCTTCCTCTACTAAAGAGTGGCACAATTCAAAGTAGCCTGTATGGTTCACCTACAAGCGATTCTGGTAATGCCCTTCCACTCTCTTCCAGACACTGGAGAATATGTCTCAGGCAGTTCATGCATGCGTACATGAACTTAGCAGAAGTGAATCGGGCGGTTATGACAATAGTATGTATATGGGCATGTGATATAATAATATGGTATGGGTAGGGGCTACATTTAAGTGTGCCATCCAGTAGTAGGAGTTGGACTGGAGCTCAGTTCATCAGCAGCAACTATAACTGAACAAACCATCTCCAGCACTCATCAACTGTACTTTGCAACCATTAGTTTATAACTTTGTTGAATATTTGTGGAATGTAACCTCAAAACACAGGAACATTAAAAAATCACCACCCTTTATCCCTTCCTGTAGACATCTCTTATACAAGGATCTGTTCGCACTGTATCATTATATCATGAGTTACATTGTTGTCTTCAAGATGTGTCAGTTCTGCAACAATCCCATTTATATTCGCACTGTTGTATTGCCATTATTTCAATTATTCATTATGTAATGATAGTTAATATCAACGTTCGGGTACAAGCTTTAAAATAAGTCTGGTGCATTTCTAACACGATTGAGGAATGTAAAAAATTAAACATTACCTATTAATCGTTACAGCACCAATAGCTCGTATATTCTTTGTACATTGTATGACTGACTATAAAAAGAACTGGCTTGAATGATTTCTGGGGAACATCAACAGTACTGTTACAAAGTCATCTGTAATTTAAATAGACTTGTATGTGCAGTGCATTATAGAAACATCATGTTGACTTGCTTACTTGAAAAGTCTTCTGTACCTGTCTGAGGGCATGCTAATCTAAAATAATGTGTCCTAAGTACTCCTTTCCCCTGTTCAAGCCAGACCTGAATATACATGTAATCAACTTGTAAATATCAGTTAAAATGATGTACTCAGTTATAGATAATTTTTGCAAAAATTATATATGCTTGTATTAAGTTTAATTTAATGTGATTATGAAATCAAAACCACTTATGATGAGACATGGACAGTGGTTTAGAACCTACTCAAACCCTTGGAGAGTGAGAGTTACTTGGTACACTACCATTAGAATGGTCTCTAAAACAAATGAAGGTCCAGCTGTTCAAGGACTGGAGAACATGGAAATACCCATTGAAGATTTGCTTTAGGGACAAAATCTCTATGACTTTGGGAGTGGTACATTTGAGGTCTTCATTCTTCTGGGATGTGATATCACATTGCTGGTTCACTCGTGTCCAACATTTGGAGAAAGTGTGGATATTTGGCCCCTTGAAATGCAGCCACTACACTGTTGCAAAACATCAGACGCTACTCACCCAGTAATGAGTCACCACATCCCAGGAGAATGAAGACTTCATGATTCTATATTTTAAATCAAGAAGAGGGAAATATTTGTCTCTCTAAATGGAGAAAATCATGAACAGAAAGTGAAACTAAATAATTACATACATTCATTTGTTTCAGTCTACCAAAATGAAGGGCCATCTGTTATAGGAATGGAGAATGTAGGAATACCCATATAAGGTTTGCTTTAGGGACAAGATTTCTATGAGACTGGGAGCAGGACAGTTGAGGTCTTCATTCTTCTGGGATATGGTGTCTCATTGCTGGTTGATTGGTGTCCAACATCTGGAGAAAGTGTGGATATTTGGCCCCACTACACTGTTGCGAAATGTCACACACCACTCACCCAGTGACGAGTCACCACATTCCAGGAGTATGAAGACTCCACGATTTCTCTGTTTTAAATCAAGAACATTTCTCTCTCTAAATGGAGAAAATCATGAACAGGCAGTGAAACTCAATAATTACTTGCATACTTTTGCTTAAATTTACAAAGACAGAAACACTTAGCATACTTGGCTTGTGCATTTATTACAGCAGCACTAGTAGTAACCGTTTAAGTATTTCTCATCTTTGTAGGCTTCCCATTTGATAATATTAAATATATGTATTATAATAAAACTGCTGTTGAGTAATAAGGCAGGGGTGTGTTCTGTTTTATCTGCATTAAAAAAGTCTGTCTGTATAAATCCTTGCTTTAAAGCAGGCAGTAATTCATCACTTCAGTGATCAGTAGTCTTGGCAGAAACTTCCAATTTGACCAGAGACAGTTTTGCATCCTACATTATTCCTGCCTTTAAATCTATGAAAACAGCCGTTTGGTGATTTAAAACTGTCCATTTCAAGTCTCAGGACTCAAGTAAGACATGTCCACTAACTGAAGGACTTCATGAGGTCTCATTTGCTAAAGCACTCCAACAAAATCCTCTCCAATTCTTCATGTTGTTCCATTATTTTTAATGTACAAAATTTAATTTCTGCTTTCATTATTCTGTTCTTTAATTTTACTGGGAGACAACAACAAATATCTAAGGTGGCCATTTCTGTACAACATATTTGGACTGACTACTGCTTCTTGGATGATGTGCAGTTTGCTACTAGGCAGTTTCTACCTTTTTTCTGCCAACGTTTTCTACAATGTTAGTGATAGTACTAGTACAAAGTTCAACTAAATAAATGCGCCTTACACATGAATTTCAACACAAAGAACAAAACATACAGAGGATATCTATCATTACTGACACCAAAATTCCTTGCACTCACTCCTTCCACATGCACATGCTCAAGGAGATAAAACAATGCAGCAACTCCCAAGTTTCTTTGAACAAACAGTGAAGGTGGGTATATAAATGGCATTAAATTAAGGTATATACTGTATGTATGGACAGTGTTTTGGTAAATTTGGTTACAAAACTAAAACATTAAAAACTAATTTGGAGAAAATAGTACACTGTTGATACACTGGCTTTGGCCAGGGTCAAAAAAATTAATGCTAAATGCTAGATGATGCAAACTTAAATTGGGATTTTAAGACACAAAATTAAAATTCTGCACACAGGAAACTGACATTTTCCCCTTCCCACCTTTTTAACATAAAGATCACGGAGAAATTTAGTGGTTTTAAGACTTTTAGGTGGCATAATTTTATATTTCTGCAAATCCAGTTTCTTTAGGTTCTAAATATCAGCATTTACATAAAATATACTTTTGTTTTGACCCCATATTTTCTGTACTTATGATATTTCATGTTATCAGCTACATTCATTTGCTATATAAAGCAGCATAAATTGTTGAAGTCATGAAATACTGGTTTACTTTATAGTATCTTCCGAATTTTGGAGACAAACATTTACTATTCACTTTCAATATTCTGTTATAAATCACAATTAAGATATAATCATTTTAACTGAAAATGCATGCTGATTAAGACGAACATTATCCTGTATGAATACTGTAATTTAAAATGTTACCTGTCTTAGTTTTTATACAATGATATGTAAATATGCTCGCTGTATGATTACCAGCTTCAACGAAATGCTTTTTATTACAATTACAAAGAACTATATGTAAGGGATGAGATTACAAAGTTGTAGATTACTACACAACAAAAGTACACAAATTTTAAGGATAATACAAATGAAAATATTCTGTACTCAGGTCTGAAAATAAAAATTCTCTGTTACTGAAGCCTAGAATCACTCCTTTCTTTCTGGTAGAAAAGATTACTAAAATTGCTACAGACTTGTTTCTTGTTCATCATATATAAAATTTCCAATATCAAGCTGCATTTACTGATTAACAGTGACTGTTAATGTGGGTTTCATTATGTATGGTCTGCAGCTCATAAACAAAACAACACAAGTATAGATTTGTCACTGTCATCATCATATTAAGAAGGAAAAAAAAAAGGAATCCAAAGTTCTTCATTTCAAACTTTTGCCATGTTCTGAATGTTGTATGCTTTTTTGTGGGTAATTCCCCAGTGTCTGAATTTTGTATGCCGACGTTTTGGAACACTATCTGTCCCATCTTCATAGGCAGGTAGGTATGAAATATGACCCTTTCACCCTCCTTCCAATCGGCTCAGGCTATTTTAGAGCCAAACCTTTTCCCATATAAATACTCCAACATTTCTCAAATCTAGTCATACTTCATACCTACCTGCCTATGATGATGGACAGAGTGTTCCGAAACGTTGGCATATAAAATTCAGACACCAGGGAATTACCCAGTAGAGAGCATACAAGAATCCAAAATTACACACAAACACACACACCTTGTTACCATTTATGTATTATTCAAGGTATGTTTCTTGGTCTTTAATTATTATTTGTGAAACCTTGTGCACACCATATGCAAACAAAGAATTTGTGTCCATTATTTTTGTTTACAGCATATTTAATGAAACATTCAATAGATCAGGTTGGACAGTCAAATGATACAATGATGAGTGAATCATGAATTTAAAAGGATGTGGAAGGAAGCAGGCATGGCTTAATTTGAATACCATTCCAGCATTTTGCTGAAGAGTTTAAGGAAAATCAAGACAAATAGCAGACATGAGATAATCGCTCTTCTGTTATGTTATGCAGGGTTGATTGGCAGTTAATTACTGACGTTTTGGGACAAATGATTGGTCCTTTCTTCAAGGGTCAGACAGCCCAAGAAGAATTCTTCTTGGACATCACAAAAGAGCAAAGATCTCATTTACGCAGCACCAGAAGCCTGATAACACAAATAGTAGTCATGCCAAATTTGAATTTTGGACTTCCTAACACAAAACAGGACTGATCACTCTGCCACAGTGTTTGGTCAGAAGGTTTAGTGTGAAGTAAAAAAAGCAATCGAGGACTGCACACCTTCCCAATCAAGAAACTGGAAATAATTAAAATTAGGATTTCATCCATCAAAACTAAGTAAATGAACACAATCTGCATATTCAATTGTACTCCACATACAACCATTGCTACAGGCACATTTTCTCTTTTGACATTAAAGTTTGATAATAAAACAATGTCCATATCTTTCCACAAAACCATTTACACGGGAAAATTGAAAACTTTGGACTAGTCACTGACATTTAACTTTACTGTGGTGAAAGGTAAAAGGTAAATTTGTCCCCGTAAATCCCATGATAGCACATAGGGAAGATGTAGACACCTCTCTTCATTCTTAACCTTGGCATTTGACAGAAGCGAGTGGTGTGCCTCACGTCAGCCACTATACCCCCCAGTATCCATTGAGTAGGACATTGGGTGGGCCCCAGAGCAGGTCTGCATATTGTGGAGAAGAAATAAATCTCTTGCCCCTGATAGGATCCCAACCTCACATCATAGCCTGGTCACCATATTGGCCATGCTACCCCAGCTCCTGAGTTTGAAGTAAAAATTCATGTACAGAGTATCTGCTCTATCAAAACCAAATAATTAAATGATACAAATTACTTCTACCAGACACATTCAGGTGCACTCTTTCATACACAACTGTGGTTGCTGGCACAAATTTCTTCTTTTGACAATAAAAGTCAGTAATGAAACTGCACGCATTCAGTGAGTCTATTCACTATATTGTGTTTAAAAAGAAACTGGAAAGTTTGGAATTGTCAGTGATATCTGGCCACATTGTGGTGAAACATTACTCTGTATATGACAACCAACTGATCAAGCTGGCTCAAACAGTTAATGGCAAAGTTTTCCCTGTCCACACCATGTAGGCATACAAGGAAGAGTAGAGGTTTAGCTCCACACATACTCAATCTTGGAACTAGATGGCAGTAAGTCAACTTTATGTCCGCCTGCTTTACTCCCAGGAAAACCCTGGTACCCACCAAGCAGGAGGCTGAGTGGGCCCCAGCTGGCCTGAATATTTTTGAGAAAAAAATCTCTTTCCCCTGCCAGAATTGGAACCCCAGACCATGTAGCCCATAGTCTGCTTTACTGACTATGCTATTCTGGTTCTCTGGCTTAACCAGACACTTCTAATTTGTACTGGAAGGTGTTTGGTTTGACTCTTGGCCAGAACATCAAGTATTCTGAGGTTCTTCATGGTTTTTTTCAGTCTCTCCACATAAATCCCATATGCCACAATAACTTCCCTTTCAAGCCCCTTTAAGTCCATTCTTCATTATCATCCAAGGTTTGATTCTCCACAGCCTGAGTTAACTGCCAAGTATCAGTATATACTACAAATAAATACATAAATACTGATGTGTAGTCACTAGCAGACACTCAGAAATTCAGAATATTCTCTTAATTGCGATTTATCGCATTTCTCATACAAATTTCCATTTCACTAATCAAAACATGTACCGATGAACTCTGGAATCCAGCACATATGTAATTGTCTGGTAGAACCCCAATCTCAGGTTAAGATTATCTACAGTATTTTTGTGAAGGGAGGAAAGTGAATTTTAAAAGTGCTAATACATTAAAGCTATGTTCAGACAAAACGAAAATAATGATATTAACAGTGCATCGTGTGCAAATGACAATGGGCTTAGAAACAGCAAAATGGAGACAAAAATCTGATGGGAACATCAATTGATCAAGGCCATCAAAATCATAGTCATGGTGATCTCATACAAGCATATTATGGTCTGGAAATTTGAAGTAACACTGGAAGGTATGATAAGAGTAAAACTTCCTAATGAAAATTCATATTATGCACTATACCTATCTCTTTTGGATTCTTGGTGTTGATACTGAAGATCAAACGCAATACATGAACAATATGAGCATAAAGATGTCTTGCCTGCTTCTATTATGGAAATACTGAAACCAAGATCTATACAGATTCTTAAGAAATGACAAAACATTTAAAATGTTGTATTTGTACTGATTCTCAACTTTGCATTAGAATATGTCATTAATAAGGAGGTCAGAAAGGTCCAAACGGATTGGATACATCTTTTTCCAGTCTATGCTAACAATGTAAATTCACTTGGCAAAAACATAAATACTGTCAGGAAAAACAGAAGCTTCATAGTCACACAAAAAAGCAGAGAAAATGAAAAACATTTTTATGCCTTGGCACTGGAAGGCATGTCAGAATCAAACATAAAATTAGCTAATAAAACTTTTAAAAAATGTGGCAAATTCCAGATATTTGGGAATGGCATAAAAATATCAGAATTTCATGCATTAGGAAATTAAAAACAGAATACATTTAGCAAATGTTTGCTACAATTTGGTGCAGGGCATTTTCTTGCCATCTGCTATCTAAAATCTAAGCTACCAAAACTACAGTTTTGCTTGTTCTTTATGGGTGTGAAACTTGGATCTTTTGCACTGAGGAAAGAATGAAGACTGAGAGGTGCTGGAGAAGAAGAGTACTGAGGACAGTGTTTGGATCTGAGGAGGAGGGAGTGACGGGACGATAGAGAATACTGCATAATGAGGAGCTTCAGTATTTGTTCTCCTTACCACATACTAGGAAGATCAAATCAAGAAGGATGAGATGGATGAGAAAAGAAACATGGAGATAAAAAATTAATAAAGGTACAAAAATGTAAATTTTTTCCCTGTCCAAACCATGAAGGCATATACAATATTCATTCCTTTTGTAGTGTTTCTTATGAGAGGTCCATAGCCTCTTCCAAAGCGAGTTCTTCCCTGAGTGTGATCTAGTGCTTCACAGCAGTTCCTACGCAAGTTGTGACCAATCTAGTTGGCCTTCCTCCTTTCATTGTATGTAGGATATTCCTTTCTTCCTTGACTATGTAACACTTCTTCACTCTTCATATGACACTAAATGATGATGTAATACTCAATGTATCTTAAGGAAATGAGACTGGAGTTTAAACTGGGTTCATCTGGCTCAGGACAAGGACCAATGGCAAGCACTTGTGCACAAAGTAACGAGCCTTTGGTTTCCATAAAATTTGAGCAACTTACAAGGCTAGCTAAAAACTAATGGCTTCACAAAAAGGACCCTAATCCATGGAGTTTGTTTCTAGTCACTTTGTGACAGTTTGGAGCATATGAGACATGCCACTTAAATAATTACAACAGCAGCATCATCTGTGTCAGCACCAGTTTCAACAGAAATTTTCATAAACTAAAATGTGGTGTAACAGGAATGTCAAAAGGAGCTTCCTGAAAAGTGAACATCTTGTGACATTGCAATATAGTTTTTGAAATGCTTTTTTTTTATCATGAATTTTGAGCAACCAGAGTTTTACTTAGGATATGATATAGCATTTCTGTGCTACAGGCTGGTTTGGAATCCCAGCAGGGGCAAGAGATTTTTCTCTCCTCCAAAATGTCCAGACTGGTTCTTGGACCCACCCACCCAGCCTCCTACCAAATGGATACCAGGGGCTCCTTCTCCAAGCAGTGAAGTGGCCAGGCAGTGAAGCTGACCACTGACATCCATCTACAGCCAAGGTTAAGAATGAGCAGAGCTATACCTTCATTCCTTCTGTATGCCCTCATGGCAGGTACAAGGACAAATTTACATTTTTACCTTTAATCTTTTATTTGTATTCACATTTACCAAATGCAGTACCATATTTGGCGTTATTGAGTTTTGATCTGTGTAAATTGGTAAAAACTTGGTGGCTTGCACACCAAAAACCGATCCACATTTGCTAAGGTAGAGCTGTAATGGCTTCCAAAACCACTTCTCTAGTGCACAGATTACCACTGCACTGCATCCTTCCCCCCCTTTTTAATATTTTCTCTCATATTTTTTCTGAAGTGTGCCCATGTGAAAAGAGTAATGAACCTTCACATTCCACAGTAGACAAGAAATGTTTTCAGAAGGCAAGTGATTGTCTTCCCCACAAGAACTCCATTGCATGACATTAGCTGTGATTTCTTTTCAAACATACTTTTTAAGTATCTTTGTGTTTTATGATGTAATAGTCAAGTTTGGCTTAGATGAGTGTCAACTCTGATTGCTGTTCCTCTAACACACCATTACACCATTTCTTGCTTTCCCGGTGGTTTTAGCAACTGCAGCTGGCAAGGGATGGCTGTTCTTTAAAGTGCAGCTCACAACTAGATGAACTTACAAAAGTAAGTTTAAAATATTTTCACATAAAAGTTATCATTCTCCCACACTCCATATTCCTGATTTCAATGAACAGCAATGCATTAATAAACTAAAATTAATTTAAACACATCACAGGCTTGAGCTACAGATATTTTAATTATATGAAATTATTACAGGAAAAACCACACAGGTATGACATTTATTCTGATAATAAAGTTACATGACACGAGTCATTCAGTGTTCATATACAGTAATGAAGCATAATCCTACAGCATTCTGACATCATGTAACAACCCTTTACATCATATTTATACTCAAAATGAAAATACTAAATAATTGGGAAATACAGCAGTGCCAGAGCAGCATGACTGCACTCCAAGAGTACTATGAAATTACTGTGCTTACAGTACTTCCACCCACCATGTGCCACCTTTTTCCCAAAACCATTTTCACTAGTCAGTGTAAAGAGGGCAGAAAAATACAATCTGCTGTTCAAATATGTCCTTGGTGCTGTAGAACACAAACCGTCATATTGGTAGTGCATTTATTTGTTGATTGTTTAAACAATTTTTTTTTACTTTTATAAATTTAGCTGGTGTGCAACAATTTAATAATCTTGAAATCCAAACTCTACATCAAACCCCCACATAACAGTCAAAAATAACAATCACTGAAGCATTTTAATATTTCTCTTACCAACCTCTGGACAAAAGATAAAGCCGTTACAGTAACTTTTCTTATAACTGTGACAGGCTGATTACACAAAAAGTTACACACGAGAAGTAGTAGGTACTGAACACACAAGTGAGGATCACTTGTGTGTTCATAAGCAAATAATAATAATAATAATAATAATAATAATAATAATAATAATAATAATAATAATAATAATAATAATAATAATAAAAATAAAATAAAACATGAGAAAGACTAAGAGGAAGACCTGGTCAAATAATTAACACATTTTCCTTCCCCCTCCCAAAAAATGAGGGTGGGGGTGGCTTTATGCAAACAGGCGCGTTACATAAGTAAATATGGTATTCAGTATCTCGACATATTCAGGCCAAGAAGACACGAAAGAGCACCTCAATGGTGGGATGAAGATGCACCATGTTTACCCTACACTTAAAATAATCCATCTCCCTGCATAGTGTAAAACAATCTCAGGCGTGTTTCACTACACTTTCTACCTCGTAGAAAAGTTGTTAGGTATTGTAAGCAAACTAAGCCTAGCACATACCATTTGTGTGTACAAATTACCAAGTATTAGTAAAAAACAGATCTGTAAATAAAGAGTACCTTTTATTTCACCCACAAGACCTTTATCCACCACCTTAGTTATAACAAATAGCTGGGATGCTAGTTCTAATACTCTTTCTCCCTTGGAAAGGGCAGGGATTGGGAGACAAGTTTCAGTACAATTACTGATTGCCAACACTTCTCTGTATACCACAGATGGCTCAAATCTATGTGGTATTTTATCTGGAAAACTGTAGTTTCTGGACTAAACAATGTTTGTAAAACAAGGAAAGAATTCTGTGTTTAATATCTATGAAACAGAATAGTAAAATCTGATGCAAGTTTTTTCCTAACTGGATTACATTCTTCTGAGAGAAGGCAGCATTCTGAGAGATGTGGACAGGCCAATCTTGATTATCAAGTTGGGAGGGGTTATCAGTTGTTTAAGCCACTGTCAAAATATAAATCTTCACCACTGTGAACACCTGAACTCCCAGCCCCACACACTCATTATATCATCCCTTCACCAGAGATGTGTCTTTGGGGGTAGTGAACACACCAAATGCTATCTAGTAACACCCACAAAACAATTAACATACAAAGCTCTTGCATATGTATAAGGCTAAACTATGACCACCACAAATATCATGCAAGATGCTGTTTAAACTGTACAACAACTACTATTTGCTCAAGGGAGACCTGTACAGGTGAATTCCGTGATGTGATTTGTCCCATGACTCTTGCATGACTTGGGACAAAATATGCTTGGATACATTTACAATACAACAAGAAAACATAATCCATGAAATAACTTCAAAGGCCACTATAAAATTCATTAACTCTTATCTAAATTTTGGGAGCTGGGACAGCAGAGTCAATACAGCAACTTGCTACAGACTGGATGGTCCAGGGCTCGAACCCTGGTGGAGACAACAGATTTTCTCTTCTTCCTATCAATTCATACCAGCCCTGGGGCCTACCCAGCCTCCTCTGCAATGGGTACTGGAACTCCTTTCCAGGAGGAAAGCAGCCAGGGCATGGAGCTGACCACCCACTCTCTTCTAGTACCAAATTTGAAAATGGGTAGACCCTCTGTGACTGCAGTGGCATTTTTATGGGGTGACATATAAATTTCTGTCATATTAATAGACATTTACTCTACTGATAATTTAGTAAGAATGACACAGTGTGCAGTTTTGTAGCTGCATGTAACTTTGCATTCTTTGTGTTCTCTGGTGTATCCTGTTAACAATATTTCTTACAAATATCCAAGTAACTGACCACTGTATTTACACTGATATCACTGAAAACAGATTCAAGTTTTTAAGTGGGAAATTAAAAATGCACTGTGTACGCATATTCACATACAAAGGGACAAACTGACTGTTTTCACAAAGGTGCAGAAACAGTACAGGTCTGGGGGAGAATATTTATTATTCATAAACAGAGGTCATGCTACCACAGTCCATCAACAACTTCAGTACCTAGTTGTAAGGACCCTCAAACTTCACACATGTATGAAACAGACTGCTGTCTACCATCAGCCTTGTACAGTGTCATTATCATGTACTTGTGTTTTGAGAACAGAAAAGCAGTGTAGTTAAGCAATGACAAGTGATGACAGCCATGGTTCCCCTAACCCCCAACTATGTGCCATGCCATGTGTTATTGTTCAGGAATGTCACCCAAGTGGTTGGAGACAAATTACTGTATATCAGTATGCAGTCATCAATATTGGAAACACTTATGTCCTGGGAGTACTGATAAACAAACACAGATACATGTAAGTTTTAAAAATAAAATCTGCATATTTGTAAACTTATGTAATAGCAAATTATGATACAAGAATCATACATGTTCATTACATTACAAAATGATATTCATGAAAGCACAACTCCAATTGCTTCATTACCAGTTTAGATTGATGAATTGGAGTATGTTACACTGAACAATTCAGTGCAACTCCCATAAAATCTTCAAAGGTGATAGAGATAATACCCGCATGGTCTTTGTCACGAGCTCGGAAGGCCTCTGAAATTAAACATAAGGATGCAACACACTTCAAAATACATTATAAAAATTAGTATAATCAGGCAACGATTATTTGGAAACTCTACTACATGAATCATCCATGTTTTCTTCCAAAGTAAGTTTTGAACATGAAACTAGAAGGAAAATGGGATCAAGATGGGAACCAGAGGTTAGGGAAGATGTCACACAAAAGAACATGGAAAGAAAAGCTTTGCAAGAGGCAGGTATAGTTCCTTCATTGCCAGACAATCCACATAAAATGAAAACATCTATGGACAAAGAAAATGACTTCCTCCTCATAATTCTGTGATGAAGGTGCATAAGAATTTGCTCATAATTTAGCATGAAGAATATCACACTCTGCAGTAAGAAGTAAAATACTTTCTCTAATAAAGTGTTGGACATGTAACAAACAAGTGCTTATTGTTTACATTCAAGTTGCCTGGTAATAACAACATCATTATCATGAACACACTCAGCATGTCATCCCATTATCACCAGATTTTATCCTCTCTGCAATTGATTTTATGTTTGGTCCCAACAATTTATGTTTATTTCCTACATAAATAAGAATTAAATGCATGATAGTATACATAGGAATATATCTATCTCCCAATTCCACAGTGAAAAATGAGAATATGTGGAACATGTTTGTGCAGTCCCATCATGTTTTGCTGAAGAAGTAACTTTTTTAAGTCATATTACAATAAACTGCAAAAGGAAATGATAAACACTACACCATACTGAAAATTTCACATAGAACATGTATTGGAAGACCCTGCCACAGTGCTGTTTTGCAAGAAAGATTAAACACAGCAATATCCAGGGATGTACCACTGTCATGGAACTGAAAGGTCTATCAGTCACACAGTCTTCTGAAGCCTTCAACACTACTATCATGCTCATCATTACTATTGCTTTTATCAGAATTTTCATTTTTCCAAATGCTACACCATCCACAGTACTGTCAAGTGCATAACTGATCTCAGACTTCTTCAAACATTTCACATGTCTTGCATTCACAGTCCATGCCTGTTCATCAAATCTGTAACAGGAAGTTATCCCAGCAAAATCAGTGATGCCATGTGTGACCACCCATCTTCTTGCTTCAAAAACAATCTATCTTGTAGACCCACAGATTCTATTGCTTCTATGGTCAGTTACTATACCAAGTTCTTCACCTCTGCCTCTAGGTCAGGCAATTTTGCAATATTTTTACAGGTTTATCTTGTTCATATCTGTGTACTGATGCCACTATTTTACGTAAAAATCTGACTAAAGCACTAATATATGTTAACAGTACTTTATTCATGGGGTACACAGTGGCACAGTTGGTTGAGACACTGTGTTACAAGCCAGAAGGTTGTGGGTTTGGTTGGAATTTTTCATTAACATAATCCTTCTGGTCTTGGTGTCAACTCAGCCTCCAACAGTACCAGGAATATGTTCTGGGGACTAAAGTTGGCTGATGCATTGCCTCAATCTACTGGAACCCTCAGAGCCTGCCCAGGCCTGTACAAAGGCCGCTTTACCGTTACCACTTTATTCACACTGTTACACTGCTACATGTTTCAGTCCTCAAGGGGCCATCCAGAGGAAGTACTGATACATTTTGTGAGCAGGATCAACAAAATAAATGTCCAGATGTATATATCTGGAAATCAGAACATATATGCATGTAAGTTATACTGACTATAAAGATATAAAATATAATATACAGAGTGCACATAATCAAAAATCATTAAATATGAAAATAAAAATATACAACTATGATTACAAAATTACTATGAATTAATGGTATGATGAAAGTTGGTAATACATACCAGACTGCCATGTAACATACAACACACTGCTCTTTAAACTGGTATGTATTACCAACTTAAGTCATACCATTATATCATAATGATTTTATAATCATAGTTTTATATTTATACTTTAATTTTTATTTTCATATTTAATGATTTCATATTAAATGTATATACACCCTGCATATTATATTTTATAGTTCAAAGTCAGTATAACTTATATATAAATATGCTTGACTTCCATATATTTACATATGGATATGCAAGCTTTAGGTTCCTGTGACCGTGCATCGTGAGCAAAGTATGAAGAGAGAAAAACCAACAAGATGCAACAATTAGATGTTTATTATTAACTTCTATC
>Ga0209755_10003540_pt1 | contig 19480 bp, 17 predicted proteins | sample TergutCo191P1_FD_187301 | JGI IMG/M metagenome (GOLD analysis project Ga0209755, IMG submission 187301) | Cornitermes sp. P1 segment gut microbial communities from Petit-Saut dam, French Guiana - Co191P1 (SPAdes) (version 2) | ecosystem: Host-associated > Arthropoda: Insects > Digestive system...
CGGGCAGTCGGGCAGTCGGGCAGTCGGGCAGTCGGGCAGTCGGGCAGTCGGGCAGTCGCTTAAGTATACCATATCTCGCTGATTTCGTCAATTACCCAATAGTATATAATTTTTCTCGCTACCGCTGTAGCATCGTTTCCCGTTTTGGAAAAACGCTCTCTGGTTATTCCTTCGCTTGGCTCAAGCGCTTGGGGTGGTTGGGGGCTTTTTTATACACACAGAAAAGAACTTGTCAGGAGGCTACGTTATGAAGAAGAAAACGGTTTGGTTGGTCGCTTTAATGGTGTCGGTGGTGCTTATGTCTTGTGCTACCAACCCTTTTGCTCCACTCGCAGGACTAGAAGAAGATGTTGTTTGGCGCAAGTCCCGTGATGGTAATTCAATAACAATTGTTGGCCGTGCCAGGAATAGTACGGATATACAGATTCCTTCGGAAATACAAGGACTGCCCGTTACCCAAATTGCCGCAAGGGCATTTATGACCTACCGCCTGACAAGTGTTTCCATTCCAGATAGTGTCACCTACATCGGGAGGGAAGCATTTGCCGCGAATCGGCTGATTAGTGTAGCCATTCCTGACAGTGTTACTGCGATCAAAGCGGGGGCATTTCGGAACAACAACCTCGTCAGCGTAACCATTGGCAATGGCGTTACGTACATCGGGAGTTACGCATTCCGGCAGAACAAACTTGACAGCATAACCGTTCCAAATAGTGTTATTTCCATAAGGAATATGGCATTTACGGACAACCGCCTGACTAACGTAACTCTTGGAAATGGCGTTGCATACATCGGGGATTCCGCATTTGGGCGTAACAGTCTTGCCAGCGTAACCATTCCTGACAGTGTCACTACGATCGGGGCGGGAGCATTTCGGAACAACAACATTGCCGGCGTAACCATTGGCAATGGCGTAACTCGCATTGGGTGGAATGCTTTTCGGAACAACAACATTGCCAGCGTAACCATTCCTGACAGTGTCACTACGATCGGGGCGGGGGCATTTTGGAACAACAACATTGCCAGCGTAATCCTTGGTAATGGTGTAACTCGCATTGGGTGGAATGCCTTTCGGAACAACAACATTGCCAGCATAACCATTGGCAACGGCGTTACTTACATTGGGTCGAATGCCTTTGCGAATAATCCACTTACCAGCTTAACTATCTATATGGTATATATTCCTAGTAGCGCATTTCGAAATGGTAAATTGACTAGTTTAACCATTGGTAGCGATGTTACTACGATCGGGGTGGGGGCATTTCGGAACAACAATCTTACCAGCGTAACCATTCCTGATAGTGTTACTACGATCGGGGGGCACGCATTTCGGAACAACTACATTGTCAGTGTGACCATTGGCAACGGTGTTACTTACATTGGGTCGAATGCCTTTGCGAATAATCCATTTACCAGCTTAACTATCTATATGGCAGATATCCCTAGTAGCGCATTTCGAAATGGTAACTTGACCAGTTTAACCATTGGTAGCGACGTTACTACGATCGGGGGGCACGCTTTTCGAAACAACAACATTGTCAGCGTAATCATCCCTGACAATGTTACGAACATCGGGAGGTATGCATTCCACTATAATGGAATTGCCTACGTAAGCATTGGCCATGGCGTTACTTCCATCGGGACTCGTGCATTCCATTCTAATCGACTGAGCAGTGTTATGATTCCCAGTAATGTTACTGCCATAGGGTTTGAGGCTTTTGTGAATAATCCACAACTTGCCAATGTTACCATCGATGGCAGCGTTGAAAGTCGAGAATGGAGAGGTACCACATTTTCGGGCGATCGACTTACCAGCGTAACCTTTCCAGATGGCATTGACTCTTTTCATAGAGGTGTATTTGCTGGAAACTTACGGAATATCTCACGGGTAAGTATTGGTGCAGATGTCGATCTTGATGGACGTTCAACTATATGTACATGGAGGGGATTTAGGTATTTCTACGAAATAAATGGAAGGAGGGCGGGAGTATATACCTTTAGTGATAACAGGTGGCATTTTGCCCCAAGGGATTCCATGCCAACCCTTGTAGAACCTCAACCACTTCCAGAACCTCCCGCATATCTTATATTGCACCCACCGTCTCCACCGCTTGTTGGATATGAAGACGAATAAACTTTCCGGAAATGCCCAATTCTGGAGGAAAAAACGCGTTCAGCTAGGGAACCGCTGAATAAATCAGCAGAATAGGCGGTTCCCTCTGCATTTGCTCCCTGTGGTGCGCGTATACTGTGCGATATTTTCATCGCAAGTGACAAGCGTCATCCGCTCGGCAAGGGCGGTCGCCATAAGCAGGTGATCAAGGGGTGCGGTGAATCAGCGGCAGGATTTCAAGGACGGTAAGGCGGGCGGTTTTTATGGGGAGTATAGTAATCTCATTAATTTCCGCAAGGCGGATAAAACCGGCAACCTTGCCGTCAAAGTCCAGCTTTTGAATAAAGCTGATGATGTTGGGCCAGGCACCTTTTTACTACCCCAGGGTTATTGACACCCTCCAATCGGCTACCATTCGGGGTGGCCGTTTTTCGAAATATCTAGGGGTTACCCTTGAAATTAAAAGTAAGTGCTGTTGCTTTGCGGTTATACGCCTGGTTCTTGACAAAGAAAAAATCGCAAAATATAATGCTTTAATGAGCTATTGGGAATGCCCATTTTTTCCGATGATTTAGGAAAGTAGTGCGCGTTGTCTAAAGGCATTAACCAAGTGGGAGCAGTTCATGGCAAGTGAGAGAAAACCTTCTTCGTACTCCGAGCGCGGCAAGATCCGCTCGACAGAGGAGCTTGAGACCTACGGAGTGTGGGTAAAAAGTGAGCCGCAGGATGTGGCTTCGGAAATGGCAGGAGCCATGAACTTTGGCGAGGATGCCGTGCCTTTCGACGCGGGTTTTGATATGGGCTATGACGACATGGGTATTCCCGTTGGCGGCAGGGGGCCTTCGGACGGCGCCTTTGACTCTTTTGGCATGGACGGCTTCGCCGATGGCGGTTTTACGACCGCCGGGCCTTTTGAAAGGGCCGATTTCACGGAAAGCGGTTTTGATGACGACGGTTTGGATTCCGGGATCGCCGGTGCCGCCCCAAAAGATGCGTCCGCCGAGATCCTGCTCAAGATAGCCGACGAATTGTCCTCGATTAAGTCCGAACTTGACATTTTGAAGAAGGAAGTCGCCGAGATTCGCGGCGAGAACGATTTTGGCGAAAAGGACGGGGTTCTGGGCGGCGGCTTTTTCTTCGGGGAAGACGACGGAAAGATTTCCCTAACGGACAACGAGATGAACAACATCCTTGCGTCTGGTTTCCAGGAGGGGCGGGATGGCTCGGCCTTCGGCGGCGGCGATATTTTCGGCAGTTTGCGGGACGAGGATGCGGCGGCGTTGAAGAAACTGTCGCTGGAGAACGAATCCCTCGCCTTTGCCGGCGAAACGGAAGAGGATGACAAAGAGATCGATTTCGGGTTGGGTTTGGATGACGACGACGCGGAAACGGATGCGCAGGATTGCCTTTTGGGATCGGAATCTGGCGACGTGTTTGACACGGATCTTGGGATCCTGACTGGGGAAGGCGGGGCGGAAGGGCTGGGCCTTGGCGAGGACGATGTTTTTCAGGCTTTTGCCGACGAGCTTCCTTCGCCTGACACGCTCGATGACGTGGACGAACTTCGCGATCTGCGCATGCACGGCGCGGATCCCCTTACGCCCCCTCCGGAGGACAGCAGTTACCTGGAGGACGATCCTTTCGCCATGACGGAGGGGGAAGCCGAGGGGCTGCCCGATGGCGGGGATGTCTTTGGTTTAGGAGATCAATATTCGTTCGACGCCGCGGAGCGGTCTTTGGAGGGCGAGGGCTTTGCGGACGATCTTCCGGCCATCGACGAAGCATTTCCAGGCGGGTTGTCCATGGAAGAAGATTCGCCGTTGGATGATGCGGAATCCCTGCCGCCCTGGATGCTCTCCGAGGAAGGGCTTGCGGAAGTGGACATCGCGCCGTCAACGGATGACGAAGTGTCCTTGGATGATGTGACGACCTTGGGCGAACTGATGGATTTGGACGACGGCGAAACCGTGTTGGATGGCGCGGAATCCCTGCCGCCTTGGTTGCTTTCCGAGGAAGGGCTTGCGGAAGTGGATGTCACGCCGTCAACGGATGACGAGATGTCCTTGGAAGACGCGGCGGCCTTGGACGGGGAGATACTCCTTGACGATGGGGAGTCGCTCTTTGATGATACGTTGTCCCTTGACGACATATCGTCCTTCGATGACGCTTTCTCTTTGGATGACGAACTGGTCATGGATGATCTGCCGCCTATTGACGATGCGTTCTTGAATGAGGCGTCGGCTCTGGACGAGGAAATCGCCAAGGATGAAACGCCTGCGGATCTTTGCGACGATGGATCGACGCTGGATGACATCTCGCTGGAGATGGAAAGCTTTGAAATCGACGATCCTGCGATAGAGGATCCGACCCTCATGCGGGAAATCCCGGAGACTTTCAAGGTCGATGCGGAGGAAGCCCTTGTCTCCTTCGACGACGATCTTGAGGCCATCGCCGAGGAAGACGAGGTTTCCCCGCCTGCCGCCAAACCTGGGCCCCTTGCGGCAAAACCGACCGACGACGATGCGAAGTCCGCGGTTTCGCAGGATTTGAGAAAAGACCTGAAAGGCGTGTTGGCCTACATGGATCAGCTTCTCGAGTCCCTGCCAGAGGACAAAATCGAGGAATTCGCGAAATCCGAACATTTTGACACCTACAGGAAAGTTTTCAAGGAACTGGGACTGGTGCAATAATGGGCCTTTTAGACAAAGCGGATGCAAAGGGCGGTGGCCCGGACGAGACCACCGTTCCAGAGGACATACGGGCCGTTGTTGCCGATTTCTGCCTGGAATATTCCCTGTTCCACTGTGTGGTTCTTATGCGAGCGAGTGGGCGAAAGGGTCTTTCGGAGGAGATATCCGCGCTTACGGCCAGCCATGGCGCGGTATGCTGCGAGCTGTCGGGCAGGAACTGCCTCGTTCTGCTTCCCGGCGAGCTGGACATGGAGCTTTTTTCCCACCGCGTTTCCAAGAGCACCGACTCCATCGTGGTTTTCCAGTTCACCGCGGATTCGCCTGCGGTGGCTTTGGAGACGCTGCATTCCCACCTGCCATGAGCGTTGCTGGACGACTCCATTCCAGGTACCGTCCCGAGGTGGAAGCCGACCGTTATGTCGAAGCGCTCAACCCCGCTCATGATATAGACTATTTTATCCTTGTGGAGCCCGGCATGGGCTATCTGATTGGTGCCCTCCGCAAGCACCGTCCGAACAGCAAAGCCGTAGTCCTTCATGCCGACGCCATTTTTCGCGAATTCGAAAACCTGCATCTGGATGTTCCCGTTTGGTATCCCGATGGCGAGAAGACCGCGCAGGAATTTCTTGAAGGCGAAATCCCAGAGGGGGCTTCGGCGCGGGTCATAGAGTGGAGGCCGAGCCTGTCGGTCTACGGGAAAACCTGTCTTGAGCTTGTCCGCGAAAGCGCGGATTTCATAAAGCGCGCGGAGGCAAGCCGCAGAACCGCCGCGGCTTTTGGCAGAAGGTGGGTGCGCAACTTCTTTCGGAACCTGACGATTCTGCGGACCGCGTTGCTGTACGAGCGAATGGACGCGCCGATTGTCGTGACGGGATCCGGCCCCGGTCTTGAGGCTGTCTTGCCGGAGATCCTCGCCGCAAGGGACAGCGTTTTCGTGCTGGCTTCGTCGTCATCGCTGCCTGCGCTGGCGGCGGGTGGGGTGATACCGGATATGGTGATTGGCACGGACGGCGGCGGGTGGGCTCTCATGCACCTTCATGCCTGTTTTCGTCTCGGATCGTCCGGGCCGCCGCCGAAGCTGGCCTGCGCCCTTTCCGCCGCGCTTCCCTCCCGCTGTTCGGAACTTCCCATCCTGCCCGTGAGCGATGGCAGTCTTTGGCAGACCCTCGCGCTTAATGCCGCCGGCGTTCCGTCGGCACTTGTCCCGCAACGCGGGACGGTTACGGCGTCGGCTCTGGAACTGGCCTTTGCCCTTGGCGCGGGCGGCGTTTTTCTGGCCGGCATGGATCTTTCCGTCGGGGACATCCGGAGTCATGCCCGGCCCTACGGGTTTGACCATCTTTTTTTCGGTACGGCGTCGCGTCTGCGGCCGGTGTACTCGCAGGCATTTGCCCGCTCTGGGGACATCCGGGCGGGGGGAAGCCTTGATGTCTACGCCGCGTGGTTCAAAAGCCGGCTTGCGGCATGGTCTGGGCGGGTTTTCGCCATTGGCGACAGGCATGGTATTTTCGAGAGCGTGCCTTCACTTGCGCCTTTTTTGAAGACCGCGGAGCGAGGGCACAGGCCCCGGGATCGCTTCAGGGAGCTTCCCGTGAAGAGTTTGCCCGCGGAAAGGTGCCGGTGCGCCGTGGAAGCCCTCTGCGTTGCGCTGAAAGACCAAAGACACGCCGCCGCGCTTGCCGGGGAGCTTGCCCCCCTCCTGTTTCTCTTGCGTCCTGGCGCTGCCGTCGGCGATCTGGCTGGGGATCTGGCGGATGCCTTACGGGATATCGCCAGGCGGTACGAAAGTGGAACCCGTGGATAGCCGCAGCCTCTTCGAGCGAAACCTGAACGCCCTTTCCCGGCGGAACCCTGAACTTTGCGCCTGGCTTTCTGCTGCCGGATTGCGAACCGCGCCTTGCAGATACAGATTCCTGGAGGCCCGTTCCGGGGATACCGTTCCGGCCCTGATTGACGGTTCCGGCGTTGCGCGGTCCCTCCACTCGACCATGGACCCGAAGAGGGAAGCCGAGCGGTTGTTGTCCGCCGCAAACGACGCTGGCTTTGTCGTGTTCCTCGGTCTGGGCGCTGGCATTGTTCCGTTGGAGGCGTTGAACCTGCCCGGAACCTCTGGCGTGCTGGTAATCGATTACGACATTGCCGGCATTGCCGAGCTTTTCCGCGTATGCGACTACGCCGGTCTTTTGGGCGATTCCCGCTGTACCCTGCTAGTGGATCCTGCGCCGGCCCTTGTCGAAAGTGCCGTTCTGGAACTTTACCGTCCGGCTCTTTCCGGGGGCATTAGGGTTCTGCCGCTTAGGGCCAGAGTCGAGCAGGACAGGGGGAACTTCGGCGCGGCGGGCGAGGCGGTGCGGCGGGGCATAGAAAAGGTGTCCTCGGACTATTCTGTGCAGGCCCATTTCGGTATGCGCTGGTTCGGAAATATCATTCGCAACGTTATGGCCGTTCCGGTTCGGCCACACGATGCGCTGGACTTGTCGCCCCCGCGCGAGGCGGTCATCTGTGCGGCGGGCCCTTCACTGGACATGCAGATACCGCTTTTGCTGGAGCGGAAAGGGCAGGGGAGGGGGCGGCCATTCGTCATAAGCACCGATACCGCACTTCCTGCGTTGGTGCGCCGCGGGTTAACGCCCGATGCCGTTGTTTCGATAGACTGCCAACACATAAGCTATTATCACTTCATGGATTCCGTCTGTCGAAAAATCCCGCTTTTTCTGGATATCGCCAGCCCGCCCTTGTTGTCGGCTCTTTCGGACTTCCCCATCTTTTTCTCTGGCGGGCACCCACTTGCCATGTACCTGCGCCGGAAGTGGATGCCCCTTCCCGTTCTGGACACTTCGGGCGGCAATGTCACATTTGCCTGCTTGTCTCTTGCGGAAAGCCTTGGCGCGCGGCGGGTTACCGTTTGCGGCGCCGATTTTTCCTATCCCGCCGGCAAAATCTACGCCAAAGGCACCTATGTTTTTCCGTATTTCGAAAGGCGGCAGAATCGCCTTTCCCCGCTGGAAGCCCAAGTTTCCGCCTTCCTTTTCCGCAGCCCATTCCTGCCCGATGATTCCGCGGAGTCTCCTGCCGGCCTTCGCCGCTATGAAATGGCCACGATGCGATCCTACCGCCTGAGTTTTGAGCGAAAAGTATCTGAAGTGGATGTGGAAGTATCCGTAATGCCCGGGCTTGGAATCCCGCCCGTTATCCGCAGGAACCCCCTTCCCCGTTCGCCCGGCAACAATGCTGCGTGCGATTTTGCCTTGGGAAAACCTGCGGCGAGCGCGGTCGAGTTTCTGGAAGGCTACAGGCGAGACATTGACGCTCTACCGCCAATGTGCAAGGAAAGGGAAACCAGTGCGTATCTGCAGGGGCTGAATGCCGATGCGGAACAGGTTTTTACGACACTGCTGCCCCAGATGGCGGCGCTGAAGCACCGCCGTCCGGAACTGTCGCCTTCCGAGGTGTTCGATGCGGTCAAACGGTACTGCATCGATGAAATCGGCAGAACGCTGAATTCGTATGGAACCGTCGATTAATTAGCAGAAAATCACTGGCTGGTAGATTAATTGCTGTTTCCCGAAGCGACACAGAGGGCCTTAATCTAAGACCCGTTTTGCGCGTCCTTTTGTGCTTTGTCGTCATTTCCAATAATAATTTGATGGTTTGCGTACAAAGCCATAAAGGTAATACGATCGTTAACACGCAATATGTCGAACAAACGTCGGGTATGTTTTTTGAATGTGCTCAACACCATACCTTCTGCTTTCGCTATGGCTTCGTACTTATTGCCCGCAAGAATTTTTTTTAGAATTACCGCGTCTTTCTCTGTAAACAGATCTTGCCGCAGGGTCAGCGTCATGCCCCGTTTTTTCTCTTGTATGGCTTGAATCTCTGGCCTTAGAATGATGGCGACCAAAAAAAGAATTATTGGAACATCCGCAAACTGGATAAGGCGCGGCAGTATATCTATGTGGGGCAAACGGGATTGTGAAACGACAGCTATGGCAATCAGCAATATCCCGATAAACAGTTTGGGCCATTTCCATGATCTGAAAAAACCTTGCCTATACAAGAAAATATATCCAAAAAAATACACCGCAAGGGCGTTTGTCATTTCCCCGTCAATAAGTTGCAACAGTCCCAGTGATAGGCAGAACATGGCATGGAAATAAAACTGGTAGGGAAAAAAAACTGTGGCAATGGCGATGATACTTGTTATAATGACAGGTATAAAAAAACGTTCTGGGGTAATCAGCACACCTTGAAAGCAAGGAAAACCAATAACCCGCATGTAATAATCCACCAGCAACACAATGGAAACCGCAAATGGAGCAAAGCGCCAGAGCACCGTTGGCGAAACGGAAGTTGTTTTTTTCATGATACTCCTGTGAGCTTATAAAGTATCACAAGGCATTCCCTGTTGCAACAGAAGGCATGATAAATTTTTATTTTTAACAGTACATCTTGGTACTCATGTTGTATACCCGAGTATATGATGCATGGTACCAAGGTACCATGCATCGATGGTGCGCATATACCAAGATACCAGCCATGTATACCAACGTACCAGCGGAAAACAATTGCATTTTGAAAATTATATTCTACGCTATCAAAGGTACAAAAACTTTTAAAGCACAAAATTCGTTTGCGTATCCGTAAATGGATGTGCAAACGAATAAAAGGTAAGGGATTGGTGTTATGACAGGCAAGAACCTGGAAAGACTGCCGCTCTTTCGGGGATTGTTGGAGGGCATTTTTACGACAAAGGAAGTTGCCAAGCGGCTTGATCTTAGCGAAAACAGGGTAAGGCAGCTTAAGAAGGCGTTTCTGGAACAGGGCGAAAGGGCCTTGACTCACGGGAATTTGGGCAGGCGTCCGGTTAATTCCATAAAAGAGGAACTTAAGGCGCATATCGTTTCTCTCAAAAAATCGGCCGTTTACAATGAAGTCAGTTTTGCTAATTTTCGAAGGATGCTGGACAGGCAACATAACATAAACATAAGCTATACCGCCCTTTCTGACCTTCTTAAGAAAGCAGGATTTTTGCCGAAAACGAAGCGGAAGAAAGCAAGATATTTCAAGCGGAAGGGGGCCTTGGGGGAAAGGTTGGGGACTGTCGCGCATTTCCATGACTGGTTTGGGGACGGGATAGGCTGCGTTTTGCACGGGTTTGTTGATGATGCGACAAGATGTATAACTGGCCTGTACTTTTGTCGGGACGAATGCGTCAAAGGTTATATCGAGGTTTTACGGCAAACAATTACAAATTATGGCGTTCCACTTGAGTTGTTTTCGAAAAAGGCTGGGACGCTTTTTGGAACCCCCAGACAGATGAATTCCCTGACGGACGATGAAATGTCCGTTTGGAAGCCGCCATATGCGACTCCGCTTGGCTTAATTGTCGTGGAGCGATTGGGGATAGACGTGATGGACGACACCGATGCGTCCTGCGCCCAAAAACGTGTCGAACACTTGCGGAGCGTCCTGCAAAAACGCCTTTTGCGTTGGCTGAAAAGGATGGGGATTATCGACATGGAACAAGCCAACCGGGAACTGCATCGGTATATGACCCTTTTCAACAACAGGTTTGCGAATAAACCGCGAATCCTCGGATCCTCTTTTGTTCCCTTGGGTGATCATGATCTGGATATGTTGCTTGCCGTCCGCCATGAACATGCGAATTACAGTTCTTTATCGGATTTTTCTTTCCTTTCCTTTACTTAAGTTGATCCACTATGGGATGCCGCCGTGCAGGTTCTCCATCTCATGCAGGATGATATTCTGCATGGCGTTCTCGGTCTGCGCCGGCCCTCGGCGGGTCTCGCCCAATTCCTGCCGCTTGCCAAGCACCGCGACCGCCTCGTTGAACAGGAGTATGGAGGTGGACTTGCAGGTTTTGATCATGTTCTTGTAGCCATCGAAAATCGACTTTCTGCGCTTCTCACTTTCGCCAAACCACTTGCTCTTTGTTTCGCTGATGTCCACAAGGCAGATGTCGCAACCCGTGAGTCGGGCGATCTGATATGCGGTTTCGGTCTTGCCAGTTCTGGGCAAGCCCTGAAAAAGGATCGTGAATGGCCTTTGCGATTTCGCCGATGAAAACTGGCTCGTCATCGGAATGTTCCAGGATAAGGGAAAAGAAGGCCGCCTGTGTTTCGGTTATAGGAAATCAGTTTATATTCCCGAAAGAATAAAGTGGGCGTAGACTGCAAATTCAACTGACACGAATTTGTCCAGGTTACCCCACAGGAAACGTTTCATATTCGCCCGTGATTTCTTTATCGAATTATAATCAGGCGAATATGTGGGAAGGAACAGCAGCCTTACCTTTTCCCTCGCAAGCTTCCTTAGCGTATCCCTGCGGTGAAACCAGGCGTTGTCCAGGATCACGGTGTATACCCTTCACCCCAAGGTGTCCTGTCGCCAATACGGTAGCGCAATTTGGTGCGAGAGGGGTTTGCGATGAAAACAAAATTACGCTGATTGCGCTTGCGATTTCGGTATTTACCGCCACTTCCTCCTGCGGTTCTGTGCCCAAGCGTCCCTAAATCACCGAAGTTTCGGAGGCTCATGTGCGGCATTCGTTGCCTCCGCCTAGTACACAATGAACTCCAAAAGCGTTGAATTTCTCGTGGCTTCTCGCCATATAGTGGTTTAACTTTACAACCTCCACGAAAATACCGAGAATAAACACATGGCGTATAGCGAGGACTACAGGAAACGAACGATAGAGTACAAGGACTCAGGGCATACCTTCGGGGAACTGCGGGAAGCGTTCAAAATCCCGCCCAGGACGTACTACGACTGGAAACAAAAGTCTGCGGACGGGTTACTACATAGATTTCTGTGCACATTCTAATTCTGTACCCTGTAAGGAATTACATATCATACTTTCTGCAACACCACCTGATACCGCAGCCGCATGTGTCAATACATTGCCATTACAGTTGAAGGTTTCTACCCCTGGCCTTTTCCCAGAGGTATATGTCGAAATTACTACATCCAGGAGGTGCATTTACGCTAAAAGCGTATACTCATCAAACCATGGAAGATAGCATCTTTGCTTGAAAATACGGGTTTTCTGGATACGCGAATTGAGCTGGCGGGAGCCGTTGATTGGACAAAAGGGGTGAAAACCCTTACACTTAACCTATGAAACGGAAACGCTTTTGCGGTGGGACAATCTCGCCAAATTCGGGGCAAGCCAATGAAGATTGAGCTTTTTACCTTTTGCGACTTTGCCCAGGAAAACGGGGGCAAATTAACCATCGTGGGGACTTTCGACACGATTATTTCCCGTAATTTTCCCTGCACCCATCCCCATCTGTCGGTCGTGGTTCGCATACGTTTTGACCTGTGGGAATTCGCCCCACATACTTTCCGCATCGAGACCCGCAATCTTGATGGGGAGATAAGTATGGAGCCGATTGCCGGCAGTCTGGATGTCCGGGGGGTTGGCAATGCCACCGCGGTTTCGCATTTGGTGTTTTCCATAGGCAACCTGTATTTCAAGAACCCGGGGCTGGTGACTTTCACCCTGTTTATAGACGACAAGGAAACGGCGTCTATTCCGCTGTACATAAGAAAAGGCAACTGACGAGAGGGCGTTGCGCAGACCGGGCTACAAGACAAGGAGCAATGTGACATGATTATTGTGTTGAAGCCGAATACGGACGAAAAGCAATACGAAAACCTGACCGCTTGGCTAAGAAACATGAATCTTGAACTGCACGAAAGTACCGGTCAATTCTGCAAGATTATCGGGCTTGTGGGCGATACCTCTGCGGTGGACACGGATCTTATTGGGGCCATGGAAATCGTGGAATCCGTCAAGCGCATCGACGAGCCGTACAAGGCGGCCAACCGGAAATTCCACCCATTGGACACGGTTGTGGAGATCGGGGATGTGAAAATAGGGGGGGGGCACTTTTGCGCGATCGCTGGCCCTTGCTCCGTGGAAACCGAGGAACAGATTTGCGGGATTGCCCGGGACATAAAGTCCATCGGGGCGAAAATGCTGCGCGGCGGCGCTTTCAAGCCGCGCACTTCACCTTACTCGTTTCAGGGGCTTGGCGGCGACGGCCTTGGGTTGTTGCTCAAGGCGCGGGCCGAGACTGGGCTTCCCATAGTAACGGAGATCATGGATTTGTCGCAGCTTCCGTTGTTTGACGACATTGACATGATTCAGGTCGGTGCGCGGAACATGCAGAACTTCCAGTTGCTCAAGGAGCTTGGGAAGGTGAAGAAGCCCGTTCTTTTGAAAAGAGGGCTGTCGAACACGATCGAGGAATGGCTGATGAGCGCGGAGTACGTCATGGCCGGCGGAAACGCTGACGTGATTCTCTGCGAGAGGGGCATCCGCACTTTCGAGACGGCGACGCGGAACACGTTGGATTTGTCGGCGATTCCGGTCGTAAAGGAACTGTCGCACCTACCGATCATCGTCGATCCTTCCCATGCGACGGGTCATGCAAAATATGTCGAGACAATGTCCCTGGCCGCGGTTGCGGCCGGCGCGGACGGGTTGATTATCGAGGTTCACAACAATCCCACCGCCGCATGGTGCGATGGACAGCAGTCCCTTACGCCCGAGGCGTTCCGCAAGTTGAGCGTAAAGATTGGCGCGATACGAAAAGGTTTGGGGGTTGCGTAGGGGGGGGCATGGATTAGTTTAGGGAGGAAAAATGATTGAACAAAAAGTTTTAGACACGGTGGTCGTGAACACGCGAACGGGAAAGTATCCGGTCGTTATCGGCGAGGGAATGGATTTCGGGAAACTTGCGCTGGATGTTAAAAAACCGTGTCGGGTGGTTGTTGTCAGCGATGATAATGTTTTCCCATTGTACGGCGATGCGGTCATAGAGAGTTTCGTCGAAAGCGGCTACATAGTCAGTGGGTACATCGTGACAAACGGCGAGGGATCCAAAAACTTGGATGTCGTCTCTAGGCTGCTTCGTTTTCTTGTGGACCAGAGCATCACAAGGCAGGACATTCTTGTCGCGCTTGGCGGCGGCGTTGTCGGCGATATTACCGGGTTTGTTTCTGCGGTTTATCTTCGCGGCGTGGATTTCATCCAGTTGCCCACCACGGTTTTGGCCGCGGTGGATTCCTCTGTCGGCGGCAAGACCGGCGTTGACTTGCCGAAGGGCAAAAACCTTGTCGGCGCGTTTCATCAGCCGCTTGCCGTGTTCTGCGACACCGGCACTTTTGCTACGTTGCCCAAAGCCGTCCACGCCGACGGCATGGCCGAGGTCGTCAAACACGGGATGATTGCCGATGGGGACATGCTGCGCAATCTTGGCGAACTTTCCGTCTCTGAAATTTGCCGCAGAAATGTTGCGATTAAAGCCGGCATAGTCGAAAAGGACGAGTTTGACACTGGTATTCGCAAATTGCTGAACTTTGGGCATACTGTAGGCCATGCCGTGGAAGCGTTGAGCGACTACTGCATATCGCACGGAAGCGCGGTCGCCATCGGAATGACGGTGATAACCAGGGCAAGCGAGAAAACAGGTTTGACCGAATCTGCATGCCTAGATGAATTGAAAAAGGTTCTGGAGGATTTGGGGCTTCCCACGTCTTGCAAATATTCCGCAGAGGAGCTTGCCAAGGCTGCCCTGTGCGACAAGAAGCGTTCCGGCGACGCGATTACGCTGGTAATACCCAAGAGAATAGGACATGCCGAACTCCATGAACTGCCCGTCTCTCAGCTTGAAAAATTCATAGCAAAAGGATTGGATGCGTAATATGGACATTAAAATCACGCCCTCGCAATTGTCCGGCACGCTGGATGTGATTTCCTCGAAATCGCTCGTGCATCGCCTGCTTTTTTGTGCGGCCTTATCTGAAAAGAACACTCGTATAAACTTGAACGGCGTGTCCGACGATATTCTTTCGACGGTTCGCTGTCTTGAGGCGATGGGCTGTTCGGTCAAAATCGATCGGAGGGAATTGTTCGTCACGCCGTTAAAAAAGCCGTCACCGGAAGCGTCTCCGTCTTCCGTTGTTTTTCACTGCGGCGAAAGCGGGACTACCGCAAGATTCATTATGCCGATTGCCGCTCATTTTTATGACAAGTATACGCTGACTGGCGAAGGCAAACTTCCCCAGCGTCCGTTCGCTCCGCTTTGCGAAGCCTTAAGAAATGCAGGTTGTACGTTCGACAACAACAGGCTTCCTCTGGTTGGCACGGGAAAGGTTAGAAAGGGCAAATTCAAAATTGCGGGCAATATTTCATCCCAGTTCATTTCCGGTCTCTTGTTGCTGTTGCCTCTGCTAGATTCGGAGAGCTACGTCAAAGTTACCACGCCACTCGAATCCGATGGGTATGTGCGCATGACCATCGAGTCGATGGCGCTGTTCGGAATCGCGGTAGAGAAAGGCAAAACCAAGTACTCTATAAATGGAAACCGGCGATATGATTCGCCCGGCACCGTAACGGCGGAAGGCGACTGGTCCAATGCGGCGTTTTTTCTGTGCATGAGCGCGCTTCGCGGCCCCCACCATGCCGGGGAAATATCGTTGCGGGGGCTTTCAATGCGTTCGGAGCAGGGTGACAAAGAAATCATCGAACTTCTGCGGCGTTTTGGGGCCACCGTGGACATCGGCAAAGAGCTTATCACGGTTAAGGCTGGAACCTTGCAAGGTATCGACATTGACGCGTCGCAGATTCCCGATCTGGTTCCGACGCTTGCCGTTGTCGCGTCGGTGGCCGAAGGCGAGACGAAGATATACAATGCGCGGCGTCTGCGGCTTAAGGAAAGCGACAGGATTCTAAGCACACATGCGATGCTTTCCAGCCTGGGTGCCGATGTAAGAACCACCGATGACGGTCTTATTGTTCGCGGCAAAGAAAAGCTGCGCGGCGGTGTTGTCGATGGCGCGGGCGACCACAGGATTGTCATGGCCGCAGCGACGGCTTCTTGTATTTGCGAAACCCCGGTCGTTATCAAGGGTTTTATGACTGTCAATAAATCGTACCCAGGGTTTTTCGGGGATTTCCAAACGATGGGGGGCGTTGCCAATGTCCTCTAGCTTGGGGAGCAAACTGAGGGTGCAGCTTTTCGGACAGTCCCATTCACGCGGCTTGGGTGTCGTGATTGACGGCCTACCCGCGGGGGAGGAAGTCGATCTTGAGCGTGTCAATGAATTTTTACGGCGGCGCATGGGCGGCAGAAACGCATACTCGACAAAACGAGCCGAACCAGATGTGCCGGAAATACTAAGCGGCATTGTTGGTAACAAAACCTGCGGTGCGCCTTTGTGCGCCACTTTTGAAAACACCAACACCCGCGGTTCGGACTATGAGGAACTGCGCTCCATTCCGCGGCCTTCCCATGCGGATTACACCGCCTTTGTCAAACATTCGGGACACAATGACGTGAATGGGGGGGGGCACTTTTCCGGGCGACTTACCCTGCCGCTGTGTTTTGCGGGGGCGGTATGCCTGCAATTGCTGGAACGCAGGGGCATTACTGTTGATGCGCACATTCATTCAATCGGGGATGTTTTGGACGAACCTTTCAACGGCTTTCCCGTGAACAAGGATTTTCCGACCGTGAACAGGGATGCTGGCGAAAAGATGATACGAGCGATAGAAGCCGCGGCGGCGGATGGCGATTCGGTGGGGGGCGTCATCGAATGCGGCGTGTGGGGTTTGCCTGCGGGGTTGGGCGGGCCAATTTTCGACAACATCGAAAGCCGCCTTGCATACGGGCTGTTCGCCATTCCCGCCGTAAAGGGCGTGGAGTTTGGCGCCGGTTTTGGGGCCGCGGAAATGAGGGGCAGCGAGTACAATGATTCCTTTTACATGGATCAAGGCAAGGTAAGGACAAAGACCAACAATTCCGGCGGGGTTTTGGGCGGGATTACCAACGGTATGCCCGTTCTTTTTAAAGCGGCTTTCAAACCCACGCCGTCCATTTCCGTGCCGCAGGATTCGGTGAACTTGGTCACGGGGCAGGACGCGACGCTAAACGTAAAAGGCAGGCACGATCCGTGCATCGTTCCCCGCGCAGTGCCTTGCGTAATTGCGACCGCTGCGGTTATCATATTAGATATCGTTTTGGAAGGAGTATAACTCGATGATTAGTGAAATCAGGGACAGGATCGACAGAATTGATGATGAACTTGCCGGCCTTTTTGCGGAACGGCTATCGCTGGTTGAGGAAATCGCCAACAACAAGAAAGCGGAAAACCTTCCCATTCTTAACACCGCGAGGGAACGCGAGATTATAACCCGCCTTACGGAAGGCAAACCGGATGTGATGGCCGGTTATACAAAAACCCTTTATACAACGATTTTTGACCTGTCCCGTTGCCATCAGGCGAAGATGCTCAGCACGTCGTCCAAAGTTGCGGCCGAGATACGATCCGCCCTGGAAAACACCCCCGAACTTTTCCCGAAGAGCGCCGTCGTCGCATGTCAGGGTACGGAAGGCGCGAACTCAATGACGGCCTGCGAAAGGCTGTTCGAGCGTCCCTCGATAATGTATTTCAATACCTTTGAAGGTGTTTTTGGCGCGGTTGACAAGGACCTTTGCCGGTACGGTGTTCTTCCCATCGAGAACAGCCTTCATGGGTCGGTTACTGACATTTACGACCTTATGAACAAATACAGGTTTTCGATTGTCCAGAGCGTTAAGTTGAAAATCAACCATGTTCTGCTTGCCAAACCGGGCGTCAAAATCACGGACATTCGGGAAATCTATTCCCACGAGCAGGCTCTGGGACAATGCAGCGAATTCCTTAAGGGCATGAATATCGCTATCGAGGCTTGCGAGAACACGGCGATGGCCGCGAAGATGATATCGGAAGGCGATGCGAAGGACGTGGCGGCGATTTCCTCGATCCAGTGCGCAGAACTTTACAACCTTGTCGTGCTTAGCGAGGACATACAGAACAGCGACAACAACTATACAAAATTTATCTGCATTTCCAAACGTCCGGAGATCTACCCCGGGGCAAGGAAAATAAGCCTGATGACCACCGTGTCGCATCGTCCGGGGTCGCTTTACCAGCTTATAGCAAAGTTTGCCGCGCTCGGGATCAACCTGACGAAACTTGAAAGCAGGGTCATGCCGAACAAGGACTTTGAGGCGATGTTTTACTTTGATTTCGATCTTTCCGTCCATGACAACGATGCCATTTTCAACCTGTTCTCCCAGCTTGAAGGTGGAAACGACAAGTTCGTGTTTCTTGGGTGCTATTCCGAAACATGAAGTACGGACTAATAGGAAAAACCCTAGCGCACAGTTACTCGAAGGCCATTCACGGCTTTCTGGGTAACCGCGAATACGAATTGATGGAACTCCCGCCAGATGCCGTTGAAGAATTTATGAGTAAAGCCGATTTCCAGGGGATTAATGTCACAATTCCCTACAAGGAAACTGTGATGCCCCATTGCGTGTTAGACGACGCCGCAAGGAAAATCGGTTGTGTCAACACCATCGTCAACGAAGACGGAAAGCTGTGCGGGTACAACACAGACTATTTCGGGTTTTCCTACATGGCGAAAAACGCCGGCATCGATTTTGAGGGGAAAAAGGTTCTAATTCTGGGTAGCGGCGGTACGTCCAAAACTGCGGCTTGCGTTATGCGGGAACAGGGCGCAAGGGAAATCGTAATCGTATCGCGGGGTGGCAAGGACAACTATGAAAACATAGACCGCCATGCGGACACAGATGTGCTTGTCAACACCACCCCCGTTGGCATGTTTCCCAACAATCGGCAATCCCCCGTTTCCTTGGATCGCTTCGCGAACCTTTCCGCGGTGCTGGATGTCGTGTATAACCCTTTGCGAACAAGGCTCGTGCTGGATGCGCGGGAACGCGGCATACCCACGGCCAACGGCCTTGTCATGCTGGTCGCGCAAGCCTTGCGCGCGCACAACCTGTTTTTCGGCGTTGAGCCTGACGACCGCGCCACCGACGCACTAATCGCCGAGGTCTTGTCGAAAACCGAAAAGCTGTTTTTGAACATCGTACTTATCGGTATGCCAGGTTGCGGCAAGACCAGCATAGGCAGAAAACTTGCGGAGTTTCTTGAGATGGACTTTGTTGACACCGACCTTATTATCGAGACAAGCACTGGCAGGAAAGTTCCGGACATTATACGCGAGAATGGGGAACCTTTTTTTCGCAAGCTGGAGAGCGATGTTGTTTCGCAAGCCGCGGCAAAGACGCACCAAGTAATTGCGACCGGTGGCGGCAGCATTCTTGCGAAGGAAAACAGAGACGCGCTTTTGCAGAACGGCAAGATCGTTTTTCTGGAACGGGAACTGGAAAGTCTGGCGACCAAAGGCCGCCCGCTTTCCGTGGACTTGCCGGCTTTGCAGGCCATGTACGAGCGGAGGCGACCGATATACGAGAGCCTCTGTCATTGCAAGGTCAAAACCGCGGATAACCTACAGGACACTTTTCACGACACATTAAGGCTTTTGCAAGAGCCTTGACCCGTATAATGACGGTGCGCATCAACTTTTTATGAAAATTCCCGCAGATTTCGCTTGACAATCGTAAAATATCATGGTAGCCTAATGTAAGACTGGGGGTTGCCATAGGCAAAAACGTTTGGCGAACCCCGCCGGATAAGGGGGTGCGTAAAAAATGACAATTTTTCGTAATTGTCTACAAAAACACTCGCCTCGTTGGAATCTCGGCTTGAGGTTCCACGGTAGAGTTATGCCCCC
>Ga0209755_10003541_pt1 | contig 19479 bp, 15 predicted proteins | sample TergutCo191P1_FD_187301 | JGI IMG/M metagenome (GOLD analysis project Ga0209755, IMG submission 187301) | Cornitermes sp. P1 segment gut microbial communities from Petit-Saut dam, French Guiana - Co191P1 (SPAdes) (version 2) | ecosystem: Host-associated > Arthropoda: Insects > Digestive system...
CAATTTAAAAATTTACCGCCAACATCATCCGCGTCTGTACTGCGTATGACAGCATTGTAAGGAGCGGAAAAAGGATACGTATTATTACGCACATTGTCATCGTTTGGTTCAACACCATCTACACTAAGGATTTTGATTTTTTGGTTTACATAAAGCCTGTCAACGTAATACTTAAAAGTATACCCAATCGCGTTAGGCGCATTAGCATATTCAGCAATCCATTCAACAAGCTCCCCCATTCCTGTAAATCGATTAATGGGTGGATCCATCATCGGTATACCTTTCATAACCATTTCTTCCATGGCGGTCTGACTGCCCGATCCTCGTTCACGTTGATAAGCGGCAATTTTTTTGTCCGCGCCTCCTACTTTATTCCAATTTCTTATTTTACCGGAATAAATATCCCTGATTTGTTCTGCTGTTAAATTACTAACCGGATTATCAACATGGGTTATAAATACAAAGGAATCGTAGCAAATCGGTTCAATGGTAAGTTCAACGCCATATTCTGCCGCTAAATTAAGTTCATCAGATGACGGGGAAGTAATAAAAATAATATCCGGCTGTTTATAGTATCTGTGTCTTTCATTTTCTATTCCTTTTTTTGAGGAAGTATGATGTATTGTACCATAAGTGAAGTTGTGTTTAGGGCTGGAAATGTTGGAGTAGCCTGCAGCGCCTATAAGTTTACAAAAAGCATAGTGTGTAGTAGAAAAATTAATAAAATGGTTCATTCCATTTATGCCTAAATCCATGAATTGCCAGCCGATTTCTACAGCTAAAGGTAAAAGCACAGTAGAACCATCAATTGCCGGGTATGTTCCATAATTTCCAATATAATACTCATCAGAACGAACAGAATATTTTCTATCTTCATAATAACGATAATTACGTTTATGAGAAAATGTGCTTTCTTCACTCAATTGAAACAAATCAATATTTTTTACGATCCTTCTCCATTTATTTGGTTTAAAACTAATATCTCGATTAAGCTGGTCCCATGAAGAATTAGCCTCCGGTTTGGGAAAAAAGAGCGGCTCCGGAAAATCGCCTAAATTTTCATCAAGCAGTTCTGTGCAGGAGATACAGAATACCAGCAAGATACAAATATGTATGGTTATAAGAACAGTATTTTTATCCATAAGCTCATCTGCCATTCGCTTTTTCAATTATTATATCCGTTATCTGCTGAGGATTTATTTCATCAGTGTCAATAATTAAATTCGCAAAACTGTAATCATCGGTATCAATACCGTAAATGCGCAAATAACGATCATGATCATGTTTGTCTCTCTCCGCGGTAAAATCCTCAACTTCCCGAATACAGCCTCCCTCTCTTTTTTGGATACGCTCTGCTCTTGTTTCGGGTTTCGCGTTAAGATAAATTTTCAAATCGGCTTCTTCAAGCATCCATATTGCGAGACGGGAGCCAAGGACGCATCCTCCGCTTTCGCGCGCGATCTGAACTTGTCCTGTATCTACTTTCTTATCCCACGAATCATCTGTTTCCGCAAGTTTTAGAATCGTCTGGAAATCTAATCCGCGCTCATTTGCAAGAGAACGAAAAGTATAGTTAATAAAAGTCAAATTTAAAGCATCCGCTACCATTTTACTTACAGTTGTATTACCGCATCCGCTTCTTCCGGAAATAGCGATTTTTAAATCTTTTTTCATCAGCAATCTCCTCTTTTATTCGATATTTCGTAACTGTTCGCGAATATTTTCAAGCGCTTCCTTCATTATAACAACTTTACTGTTAACTTCAATAATCGCGCTCTTTGATCCGATTGTATTTATTTCCCTGTTTATTTCCTGACTTAAAAAATCCAGTTTTTTGCCGGGGCGCATATTTCTTGAACTTTCCTGCTTAAATTCGCTTATATGAGAAAAAAGACGCGAAATTTCTTCCGATATCGTGTATTTTAATAAAAGAGACGCGGTTTCTGTCAGGACTCTGTTTTCATCAATTTTATTTCCAAGCAGCTCTTCAAAACGATTTTTAATATTTTCTTTCAAAGTTTTTTCTATTTCAGGAGCGTATAATGAAATATTTTTTACTGATTGTTCAATTATTTCAAGATTTTTTAATATATCTTCCCCGGTATATTTTCCTTCTCTTTCGCGTTCCTGACAAAACGCGCTCAGCGCTTCATCCACCATAGGCTCAATTTCTCTCCAGCAGCGGTCATCATCACGGTTTTTTTCTATTTCCAGAACATTTTCCATTTCCAGAAGCGCTGACAACGAAGGCTTTTCATTTATATTAAGTTCTTTCGCGATATTTACAATCGCTTCATAATATGATTTTGCGGCGTTTGTATTTATATGAATACTGACAGGCGCGTTATATTCGCGAATACGAATAAAAACATCGATCTTTCCCCTGCCGCAGCGCGAAGAAATCTTTTCGCGGACTTTCATTTCCAGCATTGATAACCATGAAGGAATACTGACAGAAATTTCCAGATAACGGCTGTTACAGCTTTTGATCTCGACGGAAACAGAAAAATCCTGTCCTGCTTTTTCGCGGTACGCGTAACCTGTCATGCTAATCATGATAACCTCGCTTGTAATTATAAAGTTTTACACCTAACGGCCAGTTATTTCCCGCTCCAAGCGTTAAAAATATATCGCCTGATTTCAGTATTTCACATAACGTACCGAACGCGTCTTCATATTCGTCGACATAATATGTTTCACCTTTTCTGACGGATGAGGCTCTTTCAAAAAGCGTCTTTCCGTTTACGCCGCCTTTATAATTTTCTCTTGCCGACGCGTAAATCTTATGAAAGAATACAATCTCCGCGTCATTAAAAGCGCCGGCAAATTCTTCAAGGAGCGATGCTGTGCGCGTATATGTATGCGACATAAAACTTACAATTAATCTGCGGCCGGGATAAAAACTTTTAATTCCTTCGAGTGTTGTTTTTATCGCTGTCGGATGATGTCCGTAATCATCCATGAAAATAATTCCGTCCGCTTCGCCTATTATTTCGCTTCGGCGTTTTGCGCTTTTAAAATTTTCAATCGCGTTTTTAATTGAGCGCAATTGACCGCCGGAAAATAATTTTTCGTTAGCCGCCATTTTTTCATTTTTCGCAAGTTCGATTGTAAGAGCCAAAGCCGCGGCGGCGTTTAAAACTTCGTGTCGTCCAGGAATACTCAATTTAAAAACACTGTCTTCGTCTCCGTAAATTGAAGGATTATAAGCAAGCGAAAATACCGTTCTTGCGTTTTCAATGTAAGCTGAATTAATTTTATAATCGCCTGAAGCGTTAAATCCGTAAGAAATAATATCAATTTTTTTATTTTGATTGTTTTTTTCAATGATAGCCGCTACTTCGCGCGCGCCGGCGTCATCGGCGCAATAAAAAAGCTGTCCGCCTTCAGGAAGCAGTCCGCAATATTCAACGAACGCATCGCGTATTGATTCATAAGTCGGAAAAAAATCCTGATGATCGCTTTCAACAGAAGTTAGTATAATTCGTTTTGGATGAAATGATAAAAAATGTTTACGGTATTCGCAGGTCTCCGCGATGAAATACTTATCGGTTAAACCGCTCCCGCCGGAACGCTCGTCTGAAGAAGCGTGAGCCATGCTGAAAGTTGACATTTCGTCAAAATCAAGAACAGCGCTGCCGACAAGGATTTGAGCCGGAAGACCCGCGGCTTTCGCTAGAACACCGCACATAGCCGTCGTTGTAGTCTTTCCGTGAACGCCGCATATGCCTGTCGAGTCAAACATGGAAGACCATGCGCCGAGAGCGTCGGTATATTTTAAAACAGGAATGTCAAGTTCCAGCGCTTTTGCAAGTTCACAGTTAGTCCCGGCGCTGTAAGCGGCGGAGTGAATGACGAGTGAAATATCGCCGGAAATATGCACCGCGTCAAAATTTTCGAAGAACGGGATGTTTAATTTTTTCAGTATCTTATCGGTATAGAATTCTTCGGGGATATCGCTGCCGGAGACTCTATAGCCAGCCTTATGCATCAATTCCGCGAGAGGACAGACACCGGTTCCTTTTATTCCCACAAAATACACATGACATTCGCCCGGAATGCGATTTTTTAAAGGTTTAATCGCGTCTAAACATTGTATGTCGGAGGCAAGAAGGTCAGATACTTTACAGGTAAGCATAATTTATTTTAATTGCTAGTTGACAAAATATCAATAATTAATACAATAAAACTATCTAAAAAAGCTTTTCTAATGGGGAACTTTATGGACAAAGAAGAAATTTTAGAACTTATTAGCGAAGGTTCCATCGACATATCAAAATTAAAAATCCTGCTTTCTGATATGAATACGGTAGACATCGCTGAGATTTTTGAAGAACTCGACAAAGAAAAAAGCATTCAATTGTACAGGATACTTCCTAAAGCCATCGCTTCCGATGTCTTTTCTTACATGGACAGCGACCAGCAGCAGATCATCATAGAAGCCCTTACCGATACTGAAGTCGGCGAAATTATGAACAAGCTCTTTGTTGACGATGCCGTCGATTTTATAGAAGAGATGCCCGCGAATGTAGTCAAAAGAGTTTTAAAAAATATAATGCCGGAAAAACGCAAACATATCAATCATATTTTACAATACCCCGATGATTCCGCCGGCAGTATAATGACGGTTGAATATGTCAACCTGCGCGAAGATACAAGCGTGCGCGAAGCGTTTGATACAATACGAAGCACAGGTCTTAACAAAGAAACAATATACAACTGTTACGTGATTAGTCCCGACAGAGTTCTTGTCGGAATGATTTCCGCGAAAACGCTTATGCTCGCAAAACCAAATGATCGAGTCGGCGATATCATGGATACCAATATTGCTTTCGCGTACACAACCGACGACAGAGAAGCGATCGCGGATCAATTCACGAAATACGGATTTCTGGCTATGCCGGTTGTTGATAAAGAACAAAAACTGATCGGCATAATTACAGTCGACGATATCGTTGACGTCATCGTCGAAGAAAATACGGAAGATATCGAAAAGATGGCGGGTCTTGTTCCGTTGGAAGATCCGTACATGAAGACTACAATTTTCCAGCACGCGAAAAATCGTTTTTTGTGGATGTTAATCCTGATGCTTTCCGCGACAATAACGGGATATATCATATCAAGTTTTGAAGAAGAATTTTTAGTCGTTCCGATTCTTATGTCATTTATTCCTATGCTTATGAACACAGGCGGTATCGCGGGATCACAATCCTCAACATTGATTATCCGCGGCATGGCGGTAGGTGAAATCGGCATGAGAGATATTTTTATGGTAGTATGGAAAGAGCTGCGCATCGGAATATTGTGCGGTCTTGCGTTAGGATTTGTAAACTTTATCAGAGTCTTTATCACGCATCATAAAGATGTGATGCTGTGCCTTACAATTACCTTATCTCTTTTCTGCACGATACTAATGGCAAAAACCGTAGGTTCTATTTTGCCAATTCTCGCTAAACGTCTTAGAATCGATCCTGCCGTCATGTCGGCTCCTCTTCTTACAACAATTGTAGACGCTGTCTCTCTTATTATTTATTTTACTTTTGCAAAGATAATTTTCGGACTCTAATGCTTACCGACGCTCATTGCCACCTTTACGATCTTGAGTCATTTTTTCCTGAATTCGAACAGGAACGCGTGCGTTACGGCGTTTTAACCGCCGCAAGCGCGTGCGGCATTAATGAATTTGCGCATAACGAAAATATTTCGCGTAACGCTGCCGTTCAGGGAGCCGCGCCGGTTTTTTTATGTTTTGGAATTCATCCTCAGCTTTTCAAAGTAAGAAACAATGAACAATTAACGGATAACAATAAGCATTTAATTTCAAATACAGATTTTCATAATGACAGAAAACTTTTAGAGTTTCTTGAATTACTTGCCTCGGAAAAAAGAATTGCCGCGGTCGGAGAAATCGGGTTTGATCTTTTTAACGCGGCGTTTAAGGAAACCGAAGCTGAACAGAGGCGCGTTTTTGAAGAGCAATTGGAAATTGCTTTACATTACAATCTGCCTGTTGTGCTTCATATACGGCGCGCTATGAATAAAGTTTTTTCATATTTAAAACAATTATCCAAATGTAAAGCCGTAATCTTCCATTCATGGCAGGGAACTTATGATGAGGGGCTTTCTTTTCTGAAGCGCGGAGTAAACGCGTACTTTTCATTCGGCAACACAATTATTTTAAATCACAAAAAAGCGATGAAAAGCTGCGCCATCCTTCCGTCGGAAAGGCTCCTGACAGAAACAGACGCGCCCTATCAGCCGCGCAGGGGGGAGGCTTTTTCACAATGGCAGGATCTGCCGGTAATACTTGAAGCGGCGGCAAACTTACGAAATGAAGCAGGGAATAAAACATATATTCATGAAATCGAGAAACAAATAGAATTAAACTTTCGAAAAATATTTTAAATATTTTTACCGCGAACCACACCAACAGACACGAATGGAAGAGAAGAAAAATATACCGCATACCACACGAAGTTCGCGGTTAATTCTCTTCTGTATCGCCTAAATCATAATCTGCTAATTTGCGTAACAGCGTTTTTCTTCCTATCTCCAGCACATCGGCTGTTTTGCTTTTATTCCCGTTACAATGATTAAGAGTTTCGCGGATAATTATTTTCTCACATTCCGCCATTGTTGTTCCTGTTTTTATGTTGATACTGCCTTCTTCGGAAGCGGAACGGAACGCGGCAGGCAGATCGTCTACCGTTATAATATTTGATTGGCACATAACAACAGCGCTTTCCATGCAATTGCGAAGTTCACGGATGTTACCTGGCCAGTCATAAGCGTACAATCTTGAACGCGCTTTTTCATTTATATTTTCTATTGATTTTCCGTTTTCACGCGCGAATTCTTTTAAAAACGAGACTGCCAGCAGCGGAATATCGTCTTTTCTTTCGCGTAACGGAGGCACGTTTATATTTACAACATTCAAACGGAAATACAAATCTTCACGGAACGCGCCTTTTTCAATTTCAGTTTTTAAATCTTTGTTTGTAGCCGCTATGATTCGCACGTCAACTTCCACGGTTTTTTCTCCGCCTACTCTTTCGAATTTTCTTTCCTGTAAAACGCGAAGCAGTTTAATTTGTATATTTAGATCGATTTCTCCTATTTCATCTAAAAAAAGCGTGCCTCCCGACGCAAGCTCAAAACGGCCTTTTCTTTGCGAGACAGCTCCGGTGAAAGAGCCTTTTTCGTGACCGAACAATTCGCTCTCAAGAAGAGTTGACGAAAGCGCCGCGCAATGAACTTTTACAAGAGGCTTGTCTTTTCTCGCGGAAAGTTCGTGTATCGCGTCCGCGACAAGTTCTTTCCCGACGCCTGATTCGCCGGTAATAAATATTGAAGCTTTTGTGGGCGCTGCTTTATTTATTGTTTCAAATATTTCACGCACGTTACGTGAATTACCGATTATAGATTTAAATTGTTTTTTTCTTTCCAGATCTTCTTCTATTCTGCGATGCTGATAATATAATTCCCTCGCTTCAAGCGCTCGTTTTACTTTTAAAGCAAGATGATCAAGATCGACAGGTTTAGAAAGAAAATCCCACGCTCCTATTCGCATTGCTGTGACGGCGATATCAATTGTGCCGTGTCCTGTCAAAATTATGACCGGAAATCCAGGCGATTGTTCCAGAATACGTTTCATCAATTCCTCGCCGCTTATACCGGGCATTTTTAAATCTGTAATGACTAAATCAACGTCTCCTTTATTGAAAAGATTCCAGCCTTCATCGCCGTTTTCCGCGCAAATCACGTCATAATTTTCGGAACGTAAATATTCCGCAAGTCCTTCGCGGATATTTTTTTCATCATCAATTATAAGAATTCTAAATGTCAATTTTTAGCTCCTTTTGAGATTCCGCTGCCGGAAGCCGATCCGTTTTTTTTGTACTCAATAAGCCGTGTTTCTTTTTGAGGCAGCGGCAGATATATTCTGAAATCCGATCCCATTCCCGGCTCGGAATCAAGGGTTATTTCCCCCTGATGTTCTCTGATTATTTTGTAAACCTGAGTAAGCCCCAAACCTGTTCCTGTTTCTTTTGTTGTAAAATACGGCTCAAATATTTTTTCAAGGTTTTGTTTTTCAACTCCGATACCCGTGTCGCAGACAGAAATTCTTATTTCGCTGTCAATAAGCTTTGTCGCGATTGTCAGAACTCCTCCGTTCGGCATGGCGGCTTTCGCGTTTGTAACAAGATTCAACATCGCCTGTTTCATATAACGTTCGTCCATCAATATTTCCGGTATTTCATCATCTAACTCAAGCAGACATAATATATTTGATTGTTCCAATTCAATATTTACCAGTTCTTCAAGATCTGAGATTAACTTATTTATATTTTCTTTTCTTAATTCCAGATTCATCGGTCTTACGGCGAAAAGAAAATCAACAACAATACGATTTAGCCTTTCTATTTCTTCTTTTAATACTTTAAAATATCTGTCGGTATTATTCGGATTATTTTCAATGCCGTTTTTTACAATGGCTTTTTGAAGAAGCTGAAGATGTATTGATATTGAACCTAACGGATTTTTTATTTCATGAGCGACACCCGCGGCAAGCGTTGTAAGGCTTGCAAGATTTTCCGCTCTGCGAAGATGAGCTTCTTCTTTTCGTTTTTCGGTAATATCATCAATGTAAATGAGAGTTCCCGTTATGCGCCTTTCCTGAACAAGAGGCACAACATTTACGGAAAGAAGTTTATTTCTTCCGTTGTGCTCAAAATCAATTTCTCTGTCTTCAACTTTGTCTCTGTCAGTCAAAACCTCTTTGAAAAACTCAACAAGCTTTTCGTCTATTATCGCGGACCATATCTGAACTCCCTCGCTGTAATCAATCGGTAAAAGTCTTTTCGCGCATTTATTTACCAGCACCAAATTATTTTTTTTATCGCAGACAAGAATTCCAACATCAATTGAATCTGAAACAGTTTCAAGAAGGCTTATTTGATTTACGGCTGACACTAAAAGAGAGCGGTGTTTTTCTATATCGAGCTTGTCCATTTTTTTTAACGCCCGCCGGAAAAAATTAACCATTCCGCCCTTCTTTTACCGCTTTTTTTATGTTATAAAACAACGCTTCAAGCGCTGTTGATTCTTTTATATATAAAACATCGACAGCCGTTACCGCTTCTGTTATATATTTTTTAAATAAATCATTATAAGCAATATACCGGCTTTCGTTTGACCTTATTGTAACTTCGCCGATCATATCTACGCATAACTTCATAAAGCGGGAGAACGAATCATCCTCAAAATTACCGGTTTGCGCAAGAATTATTTTGATTACAGTATCGCTTTTTACAGCTCTTTCCAGATTCAACGTTTCCGCGGTTTGCGCATAACGTTCGCCTATCGCGCTGATTATCGCCGGGATTTCAACGCGCGTCTTTTTTATACAAACAGCGATAATACGAGCCATAGACACTATAAACCACGCCGCGAGCGGATACATTTTTTCGGTGCTCTGCGGTGCAAAGGATTCAAGATACGCTGTAATAAGAGAATTTTTCGTTTTTAATTTATTCATATCTATCGTATCCCTGAAAACCAGACGTATCACTTTTTCTTCGTTTTCAGCGTCTCTTTTTAAGAAACGATACTGACGCAGCCGCGACCGGATTGTCGGTATAATCGCTTCGCGTCTTTTTGCCGTCATCACAATGCAGACGTCATCAGGCGGCTCTTCAAGCAGTTTTAAAAGAGCGTTACAAGCCTCTCCTCTCATATTTTCGGCATTTTCAATTAAGAGCAATTTACGCTTTCCGTTAGGTGCATATCTGCACCATGATGAGGCGCTTCTTACATGGCTTATCGGCAGGTTCGCGCTTATTCCCTCTTTTTCCAGTTTAAGAGCGTCCTCTGTCAATGAAATACAAAGTTTTTCAAGGGTATCTTTCGGAATTTTATCCGAAGCTTCGGGATCATAAACCAATAATTCGTTTAATTTTTCATCAAAGGAAAAAAGAAGCGAAGATAATTTTATCATTTTTGAATCATCTTCTAATACTGCGGGAGAAAAACGAATCTGTAATTTACGAAGAGATCTGAAAAACAGCAGTTTGGCGCTGATCACGGTTTGATTGCGTAAAAACGCCGAACAGCTTGCCGCAATCTCCGCCGAAAAGTTTCGATTCCCTAAAATTAATAGATCGTCATGTAAAAGATAACGATGCCTATCGCATGACGGACAGGCGCATTTCCACGCGGCGGCGTCCTCGCATGAAAGAACGCGTGAAAGTTCAAGCGCTGAACTTCCCTTTCCGGATTCTCCCGGACCGTAAAACAACATGGAAGGAGCGATTCGGCGCGAAAGAATATCACCGCCTAATTGAAGGACGGCGCTCTGAGCGATAATATTTTCAAACATTCGGAATCTCCATTCTGTTTATCAAAGGAAGTAAAAATTCCGCGAAGATACTGCTTTGTAAAATTGTTGAAGCGTCAAAAACCGGTTTAATCAATTGTAATAAAAACAAAATAAGACTGATAACGACAATAGCTTCGAAAAGTCCGAAAATCAATCCAAGAATTTTATCTATTCCTCCAAGTTTTATTTTATTGATAATTTCTTTTAACATCATTGATAAAAGTTTTACGATTAGAAAAACAATTAAAAATAACGCGATAAAAGCGAGAATTTCGGGAATTATATTTATATCGGGAAAATATTTTTCACGAAGAAAATCAGCGCCGTTTTTATGGAAATATATCGCCGCAAAAATTCCAAGCGCGAAACCTGCCATCGAAGATATTTCGCTTACAAAACCTTTAAGAAAACAACGAATCACAAAGAGCGCAGTCAGCATTAAAAAAATAACGTCAATTACAGCAAGATTCATTTTCCCTCCGCATTAATTTTTTTTATAATATGATCATATAAAACTTTCGCTATTTTTTCCGCGCTGTTACAATTTCCTGTTTTTGATGAAGCTGACATATACGCGTTTCTTTTTCCTGCGTCTTCCGCGAATGATCGAACCGCAAGTATCAATTCCTGAACGTCAATTTCATTTTTACCTTCTTTAGGCAGCAGCGTCTGAGCCGCTCCCGCTCTTTCAAAATAACGCGCGTTCTCAATCTGATCGCCTCTCGTGCCCGATCCCCGTAACGGGATCAGGAGCATTGGCTTTCCTAAAAACGCCCATTCCCAAATACCGGCTCCGCTTCTTCCCATAACAAGATCCGCCGCAGCCATTATATCAGGCATTTCTTCTTTTATGTACGGAAAGGGTTTATATCTCTGCGAAGCCGGAATATCCCATTTTAAACTTGGACCTGTTTGATGCGCAACAACATATATCTCTGTCAACGCAGGCAGCGCGGCGCGGATTAACTCATTAATTTCCGCAGCCCCCTGACTGCCGCCGAGAACAAGCAGCAGGCGATCATTCTCTCCTATTCCGAGAAAAGCTCTTCCTTTCGCGGCATCAGCGTTATTAAAAATAGCGCGCACAGGATTTCCCGTAACTGTTACGCGATCACGAATATTTTCCGGAAAAAAATTTTTTGTATCTTCATAAGCGGTAAAAATTCCGCCGCCTGTTCGTAAAACAAAACGGGCATTAATTTTCGTAGCGAGTCCCGGACTAAAATCAGACTCGTGAGTAAAAACCGGAATACCGAGAGACGCCGCCGCCGCGCAGGGAGGAACGCTCACAAAACCGCCCTTAGAAAAAAGCAAAACCGTTTTTTGTTTTTTTAATATTTTCCTGGCTGCGAAAAATCCCGCGGCTACCTTAAAAAAATCAACAATCGTTTTTAAAGAAAAATAACGCCTTAGTTTTCCTGAAGGAACTCCAAAAAATTCAATACCCCCGTCTTCGACAAGAGATCGATCCATGCCGGCGGAAGATCCAATCCAAAAAATACGCGCGTCACATTTTAGTTCTGTCTGATTTTTTAAAAGTATTTGTTTTAACTCTCCGGCGACGGCAAGCCCGGGGTAAATATGCCCCCCCGTACCTCCGCCTGTGAACGCGATGTTTATCATAAGCGTATTATAGCAGATAGACGCACAGTGCGCTAGTTTTACGTCAGGCGCCGCGGTTTCCCGATAACCGGAATACAATTTTTATTTTTATTGACAATAACGGCAAAAAACCGCATATTTATATATATAAATAATTATTATTAAGGAGGATTTAAATGAAAATCAAAATGACATTTATCATCTTCGCGTTTATGTTTTGCTTAAGCGTATTTTCCGGAGCGCTTTACGCGCAGTCAAAAACATTCGCGTTTCCTTATGACTTTTCCGCGGAAGATATTTACGGAAAAACTGTGACTCAAACGGATCTTGGAGAAAAAGAACTTTTTTTTGTTCATTATTTCGCGACATGGTGCCCGCCATGCGTTAAAGAAATGCCTGATTTATCTGTTGTCGCCGAAAAATTCGGAGACAGAGTTGGTTTTATCGCGCTTCTTGATGACTACAAATCAAATAAAGCGGCGGCTATTCGAATAGCGGAAAACGCCGGTATCTCTTTTATCATTGTTGACGCGGAACACAAAAATTTCAGAGCATTACTTAGGATGTCACAATCGGGATATGTTCCGACAACTATATTGATCGGAAGAGACGGAAAAGTTATAGGCGGGCAGATCATCGGAGCGCACGGACTTAATTACGCGAATTACATTAACAAGGCGCTTGCCCGATAAAATGAATTCTTCGCGCCGCCGCATAATACAGTTATCAATATTGACAGCCGGCGTTATTTTAGTTGTCCTTGGCGTAATCCGTGGAGACGCTTTGGAAATTCTCAAAAAAGCCGTTCTCGTCTGCATGGAATGTATCGGCATCGGCTGATTGGAGAAATTGATGAGGCAAAGCAGCCGCCTTCTTGCGCAATTTGTTTTTTTTCTGTTACAAAATCCGTTTTTAAAAAATTTTTTCACCGGAAAAATATACCAGGGAAAAATAAAATTTCTCTGTACTCCGGGACTTAATTGCTATTCCTGTCCGGCGGCGGCAGTGTCCTGCCCCATAGGCGCAGCGCAATTCTTTCTTTCAGGCGTAAAAACAAACATCAGTCTTTATATCACGGGTTTTTTAATGATCACAGGCGTAATGTTCGGGCGATTCATCTGCTCTTATGTCTGTCCGATGGGACTCTTACAGGACATTTTATACAGAATCAAATCGCCGAAACTTGTTACGCGCTTTCGATTCTTACGTTATACGAAATACGTCATCCTTGTTTTTTTTGTTATACTTTTACCGTTAATAGCCGTACACGAATTATCAGGGATCGGCGAGCCGTGGTTTTGTAAATACATCTGTCCGTCAGGAACAATTTTCGGCGCATTACCTCTGCTTCTGGCAAATGATTTTCTGCGGCAATTAATTGGATCTCAATTTATTTTTAAAGTAACTATCGCCGCCGGCATTGTATTATCCGCCGTATTTATATATCGAATCTTCTGCCGCGTATTATGTCCTCTCGGAGCGATATACGCGTTATTTAATAAAATATCGATACTGCGCATACACTGCGACAAAGAAAAATGCCTGTCCTGCGGCAATTGTTCCAAAGAATGTCAAATACTGATTACGCCTTATGAACAGCCAAACTCTCCCGAATGTATTCGCTGCGGCAAATGCGTAAACGCGTGCGGGAGTAAGGCATTGAGTTATAAGATGCCGGTCACTTCTTCACGCGGTAAATAATTTCCAAAAAGGCGGCATCCGCCCTTATGTTATTATAATTAAATTAACCAATCGTAATAAACTCCCAAAAAGGTGGCTGCCACCTTTTTGTTATTTAATTAAGAGAAAAAGTGCGAACCGCGATAATTGCTAATGTTAAAAAGTTTTTTCATTTTTTTTTTCCTTAAAAAAACAGCGGCAATCTTATGACTGCCGCTGTTAAATGAAAACCTATTCGCAGATATTAGAAAGAGCGAATGGGGCGGACATTTAAATTATTTCGAAGTTTATAACTATCACTAACTGAAGCACCACCTTGTATACTCATAACTGCATAAGTACTACTGTAAACATAAGTATATGAAACCGAAGAAGCACTAAAATTCCTAGCCCAAGCAGCTGTAGAAGCAAAATTGCCACTGCTTTCTGATGAGGACCAATACATTGAAGCCGACATTTTCAAAATTAATCGATTATTATACATTACATTTAGTTCATCTCTGCTTGGTAAAAACCAATCCTTAAATCCATTAATATTCAAACTAGTACATACCTGTGCAGCACATAATGTTTCTCCAAGTTGATTTAGTAGAGCAACAATTTTTTGAGTATTCGCCTTACCGTCTCCTATTGATAACCCGGTTCCTACCGTATAATTACTACCTCCCCATTGAGCAGTTAAATCAGTTGTATATGCTTCCAAATACCGCCATCCGTTTATAACGGAACCTGCGTCATAAAATATTATTCCTCCGGCTGGTCCTGTATCTCCTATCTTGTAAACACGCCGTTCACATTGTCCCTTGAGCCAGAAAGAGAAGACGCTGTTGTTTTCGCTGTTTGTTTCAAGCTGCACATTGGCTCTATAATCCAATCCTTCAGTTGTTGGATTGAAGCGTAAAATAAATGTAGCGGTGTTTCCGGGAGCGACAATCATAGCGGCGGAAGGCTGCTGTACAACAGAAAAAGCGTTTGCTGTATTGTCTAAAATATTTACACGGTTATTATTAACTGTTACAAATGTCAGGGGCGCCTCTCCTGAGTTGGTTATTGTAAATGTTAGATTTTCTGGTTCATTTATGAAAAATGTTCCGAAATCAAACTCACTGTACTGGCTTACGGTTTTATCATCCTGACTTATTGTTATCTGAGGTTTCGGTGTGTATCCTGTAGCTTTTAGGTTTAATGTGAATACCATATTACCGCTGTTATTCAAAATTGTAATATACGCGGTGTCAGTTTGCTCATCTGTTGGAGTGTAACGTACCGCGAAAGTTGTTGTAGACGACGGATTTAAAACGGTAACACCGGGCTGAGCGGGAATTTCAAATAACGCGCTTGACGATTCAATAAACGGAGTCCCTGTTAATTCAAGAGCGATATTTCCGGTGTTTTTAATCGTGAATGTTTTAGACGTGCTGCTGTCCAGCAATACCCGTCCCATATCAAAAGGAGTAATAGAATTGTTCGTTATAATCGTACTGTCCTGGCTCAATTCCAGAATAGGAGCGCCCTGAACGCCTGTCATCTTCAGATTTACCAGAACAGGGTTACGCGAAATATCATTGGTCGGAATTGTCAGTGTCGCGTTATGTTCACCTTGTCTATTCGGAGTGCATTGAATACTAAATGACGCCTGGGCTCCGGCAAGAATTGTACTCGCGGGAATTGTTATTTTCATAAAGCCTTGAGCGTCCGTGCCTGTTATATCTATATTCATGTTGTCGACAGTCATTGAAGCGTTGCCGTCATTTCTGATAATAACTGAAATTATTTTAGACTGAGTAAGAAGAACCTCGCCTGCGTCAATTATTCCGTCCTGATGAATTTCGGTGCCGGTATATAAAATTTTAGCGAGTGGTCTTGGAACAGTGCCTGTTCCTTCTACCGTGAAAGCGAATACCCCGTCATCGCTGTTGTTCATTATTGTAATTTCGCTTGTCTGTTTTGCTTCAATTGACGGTTGATACTGCAAAATAAACTGTACTGTCGCGTTCGGCTGTAATGTTCTGTTTCCGGCTGGCGGCTGGTTAGTAACCGTAAAAACACTGTTTGACGATCCGACAGCAGGCTCTCCGTTTAAAATAAGCGGAATATTACCTTTATTCGTGACGTTAAACGCAAGCGTTTTAGTTTCGTTTACTCTTACATTCCCAAAATCAAAAGGCGTAAACGAATTGTTTTGAATAACCGTTGTACCCTGACTCAATTGCAGCACAGAAGCGCCTTTTACACCTGTTACGCGCAAATAAACTTCGATTGTACTTCGCGCATCGTCGTTTGTCGGAATTCTCAAAGTCGCGTTATTCTCGCCTTCCTTTAAAGGCTCGCATTTAATATCAAAAGTTGATGAATTACCGACAGAAATATTAATGCCAGGATCGCCTAACTTCGTAAACACCGAAGCGTCGGTGCCGCTTATTGAAATATTAGCGGTATCAATTGTAAGAAGCGCCGTTCCTGTGTTTTTAACTGTAACTGTAATGTTCTTTGACTGGGTAATAAGCACGTCTCCGGCGTTTATCGTGCCGTTTTGAGATATTCCGCTTCCGCTAAAATGAATTTCCGCAGCCGGTTTCGGCGGAACGCCTCCCGCTGTAATAAGAAAGGAAAAATCACCGTTTTGATCGTTTGATCTTATTGTAACCGCGGCGTTATAAACTTTAATATCCTTCGGAGTAAAATTAATCCTGAACGACAGAGAACCGTTAGGAGCTACTTCGGAACTTGAAGGCTGCACAACCGTAAAAACATTGTCGGCGTCATTTGTAATTCTTATCGGCTGTGTTCCATCAAATAATAATTTTCCGACACCGGTATTCTTTAAAGTAAAATCATTTTGTTTCATGGTATTAAGAAGACTTTCGCCTAAATCGACATTATCGTTTTTAGCAACCCTTAACCCGGCGCGCTCAACCGTTACCTGCGATAAAAAATTTATCAGAGAAAGCGCCTTCTTGTTACTGCTGTTTCCCTGCTCTTCAACTCCCGTAGAATCAATAAAAGTAAATATTAAATCTTTTTCTCCTACAGAAACCGCTTCTGTTCTGCATGAAATTCCAATATCCTTACGGACAAAAGTAATATACCCCGCTTTGTTTAAATCATTCGATGTAAGAGGTTGTACAGAGCTTGTAGAAGGCGGCAGATCATTCGTACCTTCCGCTTTAAACGGAATGCCTGAAAACATAACATCTGTTAAAACAAAAGAAGATTCGTTTCTTATCGTCAGTTTCGGAAGTTTAACCGTGTTTTCCTTTGGCTCTTCACAGGCTGAGAAAGCCAATAATACGATAACCGCTAATGTAAAAAGTTTTTTCATATTCTTCTCCTAAAATATTTATTTATACTAATTCAAAATGTTTTCTACTTTTGGATCTGAAATTGTATCCATAAAAGTAAAACTATATTTCTTGCCTTTTTCTACGGTAAAAGAAGGGAACGGAATATTTTCGTTTGTAAAAACATACAATTGATTCATATTGATAACCGTATCAAAAGGAGTAAATTCGATTTCATAAAAACCGGTATTATCAGGACTGAGCAGAACAGTATTGTTATCCGCTTTAGTAAGAATATTAGTGCCTCTGATTATTTGTATTGATAATTTGCTGTTATTTTTCACAATAAGATACGCGTGATAAAATGTTAATTCGCTTGTTTTTGGATTTGGAATTGTCTTTGTAAGCCTGTCGCCGCTTTTTATCACAAAAGTTAAATTTGTTAAGACGCGCTGCGCGGGAACAAAAATATCGACAGTGCCTGTTTGTAAAAGATCCGCCAGTCTTATTTTATACTGGGGATAAAACGCGTCGCCCAATAATTCATCGTAACTTGGATATAAACCTATTACTTTGGTTTCAGCGGGAGTAAACGTATCAACTAACGCTGAAGCGTCATAATGCAAAGGATTTAAATTTTTATAAAGATCCACAGAATATGTAGATTCATTGAAAAAGGTAATTTTCGCCTGGTTAGCGGCGGGCGGATTATTATCATCATTACTATTCTGACATGATAAAAAAATAAATAAAAAACTTAATACCGCTATACAGCGAAATACGTTAAACATTCTTTCTTTTAAGTTTATAAACATAATTTACCTTTATATAAAACAAAACACCGCTAATTAAAATTACCGGACCGGAATATTCAGAGTCTGTCTATAATGTGAACACAAAATAGATAAAAACTATTTAATCCCTGTCCGGTATAATCGTTAATTTCCTAAACCGAATAATTTATCAAGATCAACCTTTTGACGTTTATCAACTGCTCCAACAACTAAATTCGAAGCGGTAAGACCGGTAACATAAACTTCATAAGTATAATCCAGCTCATAATATTGGGAAGGAACTAGTATCATATTCTGAGTTGTTCCGATTCTGAGCTGCCCGAATTCACGTCCTTCCGGAAATGAGCCGTCAGGGTTTGGCGTTAATCGAAGTACAAAAACTTCACTGCTGTTTGAATTGATAACTTCAATTCCGATAGATGTAATCACAGGCTCTGATCCATTCTGGAAACGTATACCTGTATAGGAATTGTTATTTACCCTGAAATAAATACTGCCCGAAGTCAGATTAAATTTACCCTGATCTTCGATATCGCGCAGATTAAATGTGTGAGTTAACTGTGTGCCGCCGAATCCGTATGTTACCATATAAGGTTTACCGATAAGGACACCGTCTGTATACTTTGGAGTTACGCTGTATAATTCTTTATCCGACGGATTAAAGAATTTAAACACAGGATAAATATCATAACTTTCAGGCGCGTTCAGATAAATAATATTGCCGCTTGTCATATTCGCCGCCGCGTAACCTAAAATTTCACCTGTCGGACCGTCTTTGCGAATCTCAACATTGAAAGCCGTAGGATTACTTATAGTAAGCCGCCCGTCTCCGCCAATCTTCGAGCTAATTTTAAACACATTGTTATTTGTAGCTGAATGATTATAGAAAGCGTACACTCTCGCAAAAACCTGATTGCTCAAAGCGCCCAGATTTTTTTTATTTTTTTTATATTGATCCTCGGTAATCAGCAGTAACACAAAATCACCGTTCGCGGTAAACAAAGCGGGATCTTTTTTAAGACCGTGCTGGCCGGAATAAGCCGGAATTCCGCTGATGAGGTAATTGGGATTCAGCGACCCCTTAAAAGCAACCAGCCTTTCACCTGTCAGGTTTTCCACAAATATGGATGGAACCGCGAAATTCTCATAAGATACTGTTACTGTATCTCCTGTGTCGTCGGAATCTCCGCCGCACCCGGCAAAGCTGAAAATCAGCCCTGCAGTCAGTCCTGCCGTCAGCAAAATTACTGCGAATTTTAGTAATCTCTTCACTTTATTCTCCTCTTATCAGTTGATTTTTCACAGGAATAATCCTGTGTTTTAAAAGAAAATATTCCATCGTACTGAACATCAAAACCTAATGATCTCTTTACTGAACTCTCCGCCGCATAAGCTAAATGCACTAAGGCAAGTAAATCCGCCCTATTCTCCGTCGACAAAAGACGGGAGATACTGAGGAGTATAGGTTGCTTGTTTTGTAGTGAAATTTTCCTTTTATAATTCACTCGTATTTTTTACCATTTATTTACTTTATAGTCAAGCATTTATTAAACAAATGATAAATTTATTGTAATTTTTCCATATACTGACTATGCTGAAATTCTGTGGAAATGAATATTTTAGATCGAATTCGTCTTGTCCGTAAAACCTTAAGGCTTAGACAAGGCGAATTCGCTCAGAAAATTGGGCTGACTCAAACAGCTCTTTCAATGATCGAGTTAGACAAAGTTGCCCTAACCGACAA
>Ga0209755_10003542_pt1 | contig 19472 bp, 7 predicted proteins | sample TergutCo191P1_FD_187301 | JGI IMG/M metagenome (GOLD analysis project Ga0209755, IMG submission 187301) | Cornitermes sp. P1 segment gut microbial communities from Petit-Saut dam, French Guiana - Co191P1 (SPAdes) (version 2) | ecosystem: Host-associated > Arthropoda: Insects > Digestive system >...
CGATCTGAAGTCTTGGAGGTGGTCATGGAACGGCCGGGCAACGGCCGGGCGACGGTCGGCCGTTGGGTGGATTGTGAAGATTTGTGCGGTTTGTGGCGGATTAGTTCTTTTATAAGAGGAAAAGGCATCGGGGATTTGAAGGCGAATGGGGAGGCCGTTTCTACCTGAGGTCATATTAGAGGCGTAACTTCGCTAGAAACGGGCGTTAAAAATCATAAAAAATGGGTGAGAAGCTAGGAGGGCTTCTCTTTTTTTGCGTGTGAGCTGAGAATTGGTTCGGTATGGGAGAATGATTGCTGGATGAATGCGTTATGATTCTTTTATAAAAGTATGAAAATGCTTAAAATGCTGTTTTTAGAGCATTTTTACCTCTGTGGAAGATTTAATGCTCTTGAAATAGTGGGTTAATACTTTTGAGGTTAATTAGGGTGTATTTGGTACGAATTTTGGGTGTAATTTCTCCTTATATTAATGTGCTTTTTATCTCGTAGTAAAGTGGTTTGCCTGGCCGTGCGGGAGTGGGGATTGGCGGTGAGGATTGCCTTGCTCTGTGATGGATTGCTGATTTTGTGATGTGTGCGGGAGTGGTGATAGGGACTGCTGAGACCGGTTCTTGGGTTGTGATTTTTTGGATTTTGTGTGGTGCGCGGGATGGGGTTAGGAGCTTTTAGTTTGGCGGTTGGGTTGTGTCTTTTTGATTTTTTGTGGGGTGCTATGTGGTATGCGTTATGTGTGAAAAAGGAGATAAAGGGTGGGTGCATTAAGTGAGAAGTTTATCGTTTTGGTGCCGTGGGAGGTGTGTATAAAAAGAGATAATTTAGGTGTATGTTTTGAAACTTTTAATTGGGCATTTAGGGTCTGAAGCGGGAGGCATGGCAGGGGGTATTGTAGAAATTATTGGTTTGTTCATATATAGGCTGCCGGCTGAAAAATCTATTTGTATTAGACATAGCGCAAACCTTTGAACTGTCTGATTTTTAGGCGGGTCAAGGTTGGTGTCAAAAACCGCAATTTTGTTTTGAAAAATGCGGTTTTCTGATGAAAATGATAAATTTCGTCATAATATTACTCAAATTAACCTTGACAAATCCGATAAGTTTGGTATATTATTTCGCTTAATAAGTTTTAATGCCAGATTAACATACATTTAACGTGTGCTGGCTGGATAGTTAACATTTGAAGCAGGGAGATGAGATTATGAAGAATTTATTGTCAAGAAGCTGTGCGGTACTCTTAGTGCTGGTGGTTCTTGTAGGCATACCCATGGTTGCATTTGCTGAACTGGATGCTGGTGGAGCCTCCGGTATATCCGGTGTGGCGAGCTTGACCCGGACTGAACTGGAGGCAATGGAGAATGAGTTTTTTGGTCCTGAAGGGATTGAGGTTTTAGAGATTCAGCTAGCTTCGCTCCAGGGGCAATGGGCTGTGGTTAATGAGCAGTTGCTCAGTATAGATGCGGATCTCGTAGCAGCCCGTGAGGCCGGACATGAAAGCGGCCGCCGGGTGCGCAATGAAGAGGACAGGGTTCAGCGTGGCAGAGCTGCTTCGGAAAGCCAGGGCTTTGGAATTTATGCTCAGGCGGGGAGTACGGAGAGTCTTGGCGGGGAGCTTGAGGCAGAACTCGGGCGCGCCCGTTCAATGCAAAGAAGGCTTCAAGCTCAGGAGCAAGCCCGTGAAGAGGTTCTTGAAACTCTGCTTGCCATAGAAGCATCTATTGATGGTGTACACGATGCCATCAATCAGGCTTGGTACAATTTCGATTTAGCACATTCTCACATGGAAGAAGCTGAATATAATGATGAACCCGATGATGTATATTATGCAGGGGATGAAAGAGAATCTTGTGAGCATGAATATGATGAGTGTTTCTGTGATTATTTAGATTTCGAGCCTTGTGAAGTGGATTGCAGTTGTCCATTTTATTTCTACAATGGTCAGTGGAGGCCGGTGGACTTTAGCAGCTATGTTGATGAATTTGGCAACTTTTGGTACGGCGTTGGCAATGAATGGTTTGAATCAATGGATGTTGAGTTTGAGCCTTTTGCGCAGGCTGACGGTGCTACGCCGGTACGTATGTCTGATGCTGAGATCGGGGCATATGCTTCCAGAACTGCTGATGAGCAAATCCTTATAACAAATTCAGCCCAGCTTGTCCAGTTTATAAATAGGGTCGCTCCTTTTGATAATGACAGCGGGCACTTTATGCTTCAGCCGGCTTCGGCAGGTTATATTTTTACTCTCAATACAAATGTGGCCCAGGGCCGCGCCGGTATTTTCACTGGTATCTTTGATGGAAATGGCAATACAATCCGAGGTTACAGATTCCGCCCGGCCGGTACGAATGCTAATCACACTTCAATCGGGTTTATTCAGCAGGCTGGCCATGGAGCGGTAATCCGCAATGTAAATTTCGATAGCGGCATAGCTTTTGTCAGCGGCACAACGAATCTTCCGATGGCATCGGGCACCGCAGCTGCGCGGACGGCGGCAACGGCAGCAAATAATGATAGTGTCTGGTATGACAGCCGGTACAATACAGGTGCAACTTGGCGAAACACACAGACGAGCATCGGAATGGTTTTAGGCCGTGCAACCGGGTATGGTGCGCCGGCAGGCGGCGCGGTTGTCAGCATTGACAATGTACGCTTGGTGGGGCATCACGAAATGAGGCAGTGGGCCGGTTCCCATGCTCAATCTACCAAAAACTTGGCGGGTATGGTTGGCAGTGTCGAAGCTAACACAACCTTGAATATGCGGGATGTAAATATTGCAGACAGCGGTGCCTTTGCTGCAAATGTTACCATACTTGTAGCAAGGTGGGATGGTGCAGCCACCCGCCCGACGGTGAGGACAGGTGCAGGCCTGGTGGCGGCACTTCACGGCGGGAACTTAAATGTTGTAACCAGTAATCCGGAAGTGCGCAACATAGTAAATGTGGACATGCGCGCAGGCGACCGCTCGACCACGGCAACTCCGACTCTTGATACAGGCATTGGCTTCGGCGGTGCAGTTACAGGTTTTGTTTACGGAGGCAATGTTACCGTAGAAAATACCACAACCAGGTCAACCCGCCGTGCTGCTGACCCTATTAGGGTGCTGCATGTGGGTGGCGGTGTTATCGGAGGCACAACCGATCCGCGCAGTGTAATAGTTTTAAGCAATGTAATAAACAGTGCCGGTGTGCATGTAAATGCCCGCGGCGGTGCAACTACAATATTTGGCGGTGCAGGTGGGCTAGTGGGGCGCACGGCAGGCCTGCTCCATATTACTAATTCAAGCAACACCGCGCAGATTAGGCATCAGAATGTTGATGCAATTGCCGGCGGTATAGTGGGCGATGTGGGTCCGGCTGCGGTGGCCATTATTGCAGATAGCACAAATACTGGAATAGTGTCAAACTGGCATGAAGGCTCCGGCGATACGGCGACCAACCAGCCGGGCAACGCCCAGATTGGCGGAATAATAGGCCAGTCCCGCGGCGTGCTGGATTTGACAAATGTAACAAACTCAGGCTGGGTAAACAAAGCCGCCACAGATTCACGTGGGAATGCAAATACCTCCATCGGCGGTATCATAGGCAGGCTGTTTCCGGCAATAGGCCGCCCGACGGTTTTGACAAATGTTACAAACCAAGCTAATGTACGCTCGGGCACAACAGGCCATGGTTCCGTAGGCGGGATTATTGGTGAGATTATGCCGTGGCAAGGCGGCGGCGTGGGTATAATAAATCTTATTGATGTGAGAAATATCCCAGGGCCTGCTACAGGCCAAGGTGCTCAGGGTGTTACAGGCGGACGCGATTCAGGAGGTATAGTGGGCTTTAACCGTGCGGCAGGTGTAAGGCTTGAGCAGATGGTGGCTGCATATCCGTTTAATTCAGCGCCGGTGAGTGCGACACAAAGGCATTCCTCAGCCGGCGGCGTAGTGGGCCTAAATGCCGGTGCGAGATTAAGTATAACAGGTGCGGGCTCTGCGGCCGGCAGCACAGCGACAAACACAGGAAATGTTTCCGCAAACCACAGGGATGGTAATGCGGGCGGCATCATCGGCCGTATCCTGAGATCCGGAAATGATGTGCAAGTAACTGCAGTGCGCAACACGGGTAATGTTTCAGCCACCAAAGGGGTTACGGCAGGAACGGTAAATGCTGGAGGTATAGTTGGCAATGCACTGGCAGCACGGCTGGTAATAGACGGTGCCCGAAATAATGGCAACGTGGCAACCACCCAACGCAACTCAAGGGTTGGCGGCATTTTGGGAGATTCAAGCGGTGGCAATATAACGCTAAATAATGTCTATAATACAGGGCTTATAACTGCTAACGCAGCATGGGTTTCTCATGCAGGAGGAATAGTTGGTCGCTCTAACGCAATAAACTTGCATATAAGAAACGCTGTGAACCGTGGGGCTGTTGGCGGCCCTGGAAACAACAGTACTCTGCCTAGGCGCGCCGGCGGTATCTTGGGGCAGTCAGGCCGTGCAGGCCTGCGCATAAACAATGTAGTAAACCATGGGAATGTAAGTGCAACAAACAGTGGCAATAACTTCACCGCAGCTGGCGGCGTAATTGGGCGTATGCTGTCCGGTGCCCGGGATAACCGCATTGATGGAGCGATGAATCACGGCAACATCCATGTGGGTGGGACAGTTGCAGCAAACCGCAACCCAGGCGGACATCCCGCCGGCGGCATCGTGGGCTGTCAGCGCGGGGTAAACTTTGTAGTAAGAAATTCGGGCAACGCAGGCAATGTCCACGCACTTGTAACAGGTGCTGCTGCCCACCGCGTGTCGGCGGGTTCCGGCGGTATCATCGGCCGCAGCCGGGGTGCGAACACCCGGATAGAAAATGCCTTTAACAATGGATACATCCGCGGAGGCAGGGCAACTGGCGGGCTTATGGGCCGTGTCCAGGGGACTGCGACACTCTTTAACGTCTATAATATCGGTACAGTATTTGGCGAAACAGCCACTGCATGGAGCGGCAATGGCCTTGTGGGCCGCCGCTCGGACACTGCACGTTTCAATGTTACAAACGCTTACGTATCCGGCAGGGTCGGCGGCGTGGCGGTGGTTTCAGGAAGAAGGACCAGCCGTCACACAGGTGTCAACAGTGCACCGCCGGCTCAGGGCACAGCACGCCCGGCAGGGGCAGTTTCATATGCCCGCGCCAACGCACATTTTAGCAATGTGTTCGTGGACGAAACAGCCTTTGTATCAACTTCGGCCGGGACAAGTGTTGTGCAGCGCACAAATGCTATGGCACAGTGCAACAGAAATGCGAGAAACAGATCTTTCGTACATCCTGTGACAACCGAGTTTCTCACGGCCGGATTTATACCGGGCTTGAGCGGAGGGGTGTGGCGCACAGGTGTGATGGACCGGGAAACCGGGGCTCTTATTAGCTTAGACTATGTTAGGACGTATCCGTATTTTTACTGGCAGCTCCCGAATTATAGGCGGGGGATGTTGCAGGAGGAGTTCTTCGGGCTTATAAGAATCTTGGACGACCATCCTGATGCAGCGGTCCGCGCAGGCTATCATGCGGTAATGGATGTTCCGCGCCACACCTCGGCAGGCACGGTAATCAGGTATCATTTCACCGACTGGCAGTGGGACACGGACGGTTACCTTACAGGCGGCCCCGTCCCCGGTGCAACATCTCTATTCCAAGCCGGTACCAGAATGTTCATCCCGTACGTAAATGCAGGTGCAAGCCACTTTGCAAATGTGCCTGCTCCGGGTTCGGACGGACGCTCCGCAGCCCCGGCCTTTGCGTTTACAAATCCTGACGCTCCGACAGGTGTAGCTCCGCGCCGTATGTCAGCAGGGCTTATCAGCCCGAACGGCATCGTGGGATTTGAAACAGGTGAAATCCCGAACCGTGTAGTAATACGCGCCCAGGATCCGCTGTTTTACCCTAGTTATGACCACTGGATTAACCACGCAGTATTTGAAATAATTTCAGGATGCGTTATTGAACAAAGCAGGATAAATAATGGTATCGGAATGATTCCGGGGCTTCTCGCCATAAACTTTGAAGTGGAAGAGGATGGCACAATAACCGGCATCGACCCAACCAGGCTTGAAGTGAGGGTTACGGCTCTCGGCTACAGAACCGAAACTCACAGGATAGAAGTACAAGAACCGGGCATAAGGTATCAGCATATCCAAGGCCCGCTGGTTTCAAGCGAACTAGAGCCCAGACAGCATCCGATTCACATAGCGATGTCGAGAATACCGTTCCCCGTCAGGGTATGGGTGCTTGAGGCTCCGGCAGATAGGGGAGATAACGAAGGTGCTGCGGATGAGGACGACTTCCCGCCACCTGCAAACCCTGTGGCCAATTCAAGGATGCACCACGGCAGGGGGGATGTTAATACACAGGTACTGGCAAACCTTTCGGGAAGCTGCATGGTACCGGGCACTGATTGCTGCCCAATGGTATGCTGTCCGGAGAGAAATGCCCCCGACTACTTCATAGCTTGGATTATGTGGGGCGATGATGTAGCGGGTACAGCGCCGTTCTTCACGACGGATATCCGCGAAAATTTAAGATATGAACACCTCTTCATACCTGACCCGGAACTGGGTGAGCGGACACCGTTTGGCATGCTCCCGGATCATGACGGCACCATGGTTGCAGTCCGTGACCTGCATCTTTACATCGAAGATCACTCTTTGCCGTCAATGCAGATTCACGCCTTTAGGGATATTGGCCAGCCGGAGGGTCACTTCCAGTTTGGAAACTTTACAGGATCTATGAACACCGCTGACCACCTCTACGACGCATGGCACTGGTTCTTTGCAGAGAATGAGTTTGAAATTGAGTTTGACAATAACAGGTATAACTTGTTTACTTGCTGTGATGACGGCATCTATGCAGACCTGTCCCCGCGCCTTACAGCCAGGGATACAAGTGCGGCGAACAACTGGAGGTTATCTCCAAACATGGGCATCGGCATGCATCCGGTGGAAAACCCAGCGGCTGCGCACCTTACCCCGTGGAGTGCAGCAAGACCTGTAATGACTTCTGCCCAAGTTATTACCCACGGTGTTGAGGACACTAGGTACACTGTTAGAAACAATACAATCATAATGCCGGAGAACAGTAGCGGGACAGGACCGAGAAATGCCCTAAGAGATGTCTATCTTCAAGGCTTTACATTGCTGCAAGGTTCAAACCCCTACTTCTGGGCAGGTGCCGAAACTGGTAATTACAGACTGCATCTTGATACCGTGTTCCGTGTGACACATACGAGCGGCGGATATGATGAGTACGGCATCTGGCAAGAGGGTTATTACTACCGCACGGATTGGCTGCGCATGGCAGACTTCGTGCAGGAAATGGACATAAGCAACGAGGATTCTGACACCGAGGACATCAGAACTATCCAGCGCATAGATGTACCGCTGATTCCCACAAACCCGCATACACAGGTCGGCCTTTATGTGCATGTCTATGCGCCGGTACCAAATGCGGATGGCACAGGTTACCTGTATATAGGCGGCACACGTCAGTACGAACTTGTACCTAGCGCGGAAATTGCGACAGACGCATATGACTTGCAGCCCATACTGGTTTTTGACGAAAATGACCCCGAGTGCCCCGGTGCTTTTACCGGCAGATTTACAGTAACTCTCGGCGATGAAGGAAACTTCTACTACTTTGACGTAACAGCCGAGAATGGAATGTACGGGCAGCGTGAGGTAAATATTCTGGAAAACTACGCAGGGGATCTCATCTGGACAGGCGGCCAGACAATCGAAATCCGCCTAACACGCCCAAGGCATACGGTGCGTTTTGAAGCAGGCCACGGCGGCACTCTAAGCTATGGCTCAAACATTGGCAGCCAGTACCGCGAGCTTGAACTAATTCAAGGCACCTTAGTAAGCGAAGCGGCACATGTGCCAAATCCTGTAAATGACGAGAGCTTCCTATTTATAGATTGGGTGAGGGAAGTGGAGTATGAGGATGATATACCTTATGCCCCAAATCCGTCAGGCCACATTGTGCAGTCTTCGGTGACATTCCGTGCAAGGTTTGGGCCGGTTCTGACAATAGAAAACCTGCCACAGTTTGATGAGCCATACCCATACGGTCAGACAGTTTCCGGACTTGGCCGTGAAGTGGGCGGGCAGGTAACGCTTGTGGAAGGTGCTACGCCAAGCAATGAAAACTGGCAGTTCCTCGGCTGGGTGAGGGGAGATGTGCTTCCATCGGACGGCATGGACATTAACGAATTTACCGGTGCACCTGTGCATGGAAGCGGCCATTACTTCACTATGCCGGATCAGCCTATAACCTATACAGCCATCTGGGGCTTTGGCGGAGTTGTGGGACGGCCTGGAGTTATGCTGACCATTGGCAATGCTCCTGAAATGGCCGTAACACCGGCGGGGCAGACAGCAAGTGGAAACCGCCCGAGAAACACACCGGTGACCCTAGCTCACGGAACTCTTTACGAAGGTTATGATTTTGAATTCTTCGGCTGGATTAGAGGGAGCACCTTACCAAGTGTAGGGGTGAATATAGATGAGTGGCTGGCGCTGCCCGAAAACTCAGAAGTTACCCTGCGCACAGAAAGCTGGTCATTTAACATGCCGGATACAGCCATAGCCTATACAGCCATCTGGGGTAACCACGGAATAGTCGGGGGAGATCCGCACAGGGTGACATTCCATTTCTATGGAACTTCGGAAGAGCCGGTAATAATCCCGGTAGAGATTGGACAGCCGATTAACCCATTAGCACTGGCAACTATAGTTAACAAAGTTGAGAGTGAAGATGTAAACGGCTGGGCAGTATGGGGCTGGTTTACGGATGAAGCACTAAATTCCTCAGGGCGCACCCGCGGCAATCTCCGGAGGCCGACAGTGGGTACGGAAGGTTTTGACTTAAGCGCAGTGATAACCCAGGAGCTCTTTAGCTCGCTTGCAGTAAATGGCAACATAGACCTGTACGCAATATGGGTGCTCTGGGGGGATTTGGATGACAGTGATGATGTACATCTACTTGACCTAGATATTCTGCGCAGCTACTTAAGGTTTGCACCTAACGTACAAATGGTAAGGCAGGCCGCATATGTAACACGCCGTGCTGAAATAAGCCTTTTGGATTTGGACATGATTCGTGATTACTTGAGGTTTGCACCTAATGTCCAGTTAGGGCGGCCTAGGCCTTAAACGCTAACGGGCTAGTACAATACAGACGGACTTAAAGGCGCGCCCCTGCATGCGGTATCAAAGGTTTAACCGGTACCGATTGCAGGGGCGCGCACTGCATATTTGCCTACTTTGCAGCGGATATAGGAAACAGGATGCTGAAAACATATGAGAATGAAATGATGGAAGTTGATGAGAAAATCTAATATAGAAGAATAAAGCGCAAAAAAGACACAATGCATTTTTCCCTTATAATGGAACTAAATGTCATTAATTTGCTAGGGTTGCAGTGTTTACACTTTATTCATAAGAGCCATTTTAAGTAGAGTGAAAATGAAATGCATAGAATTTAGGGCCGGTTTGACAATGAAAAACGCCTGTAGGCACGGTTAATTGCAAAAAATATAACACTTTAATCAAAATTATAGCTATATTCATGACAAGAAATAGATAGAAAAAGGTTGACAATTTTGAAAAATAATTATATTCTGTTCACCTAGTTGATGCTCATGAAGCGTAAGCCGTGAGCGTGGTACTTTGTTGAGCATTGACTTCGTTGTTTCTGAAAATACTTAATATAAGGAGATTATGAAAGAGACATGGAAAAAAGAACAAAAGGCAGATTCAAATTCAGAAGGAGTATCGTCCTGGTGCTGGTAGCAGCTCTAGTGCTGTCGATAATGTTGCCTGCCGCAATGGCACTCAACGCCGATGGAAATAGTGCTACTGCAAATGTGCCAGTAGCTGAAGCGTTGACGGAAACTCAAGAGGGCGTGCAGCCTATGAAGCTCGTGCCGGTAGCGTCCCAATATAGCTGGGTAAGAGGAACCGGATATTGGAACACCGCTGGAGGTGTTGGAGCAGGCCCGTACATGCCCCCTATAATTATCACCAGTGGCGCACCGACCGCATTTCTGGGTTATTGGTGTGGTTGCGCGGCGGCAAACGTCCAATCTCAATATGCGGTAGCTGGAGATTCAATCGGTACAGCCGGCCGCATAAGACTTAGAACTCATACCTGCCGCGGTGAACATGCTAACCAATGGATTACATGGTCAGCAGGCGCGTTTCCCGCATCATCACCAGCTGCGTTTTGGATGAGTGCCACTGCTACAGTTCCCGGCGGAACTGATGGAACCGGAGATGCGATTTCAAGAACTGTGGTTGCGTATAGAGCTGGTGTAGTTAATACAGCCACACCTGCGCCGACAGTGGCAGTGACAGAAGAAGGATTACAAGTTAGTGTAGCCAAGCCGGGAGCCGTGCCTGCTTCTTGGATTGCTCAGTTTAGAATCGGCGGAACCGGAGAGTGGGTAAGTGAAGATTTACTTACGAATGATTTCGTCGGTGTGACAGATGGCTATCAAGCTGTTCAAGTTTTTGCCCGCTGGGCTGCACCTTACAATGTTCAGGTGTTTACACAAACAAGTCCGTCAGCCAACGTTACCGTTAACAACCCCGTGGGAGACGAGTCAACTGTTTGGCCGTCACAATTTGTAAGGTTAATTCAAAGCTACAACGCTGCGTCCTGGAGAGATCTTGCTAATCCCGCAGCGCAGACTGCCGGAGTGGGTACGATAAATCCAGCACCTCATACCAGCGGCTCGTATATGTCATGGCTAGGTGTCCGCTGCAGTTGTGCTGCTGCCCCAGTTACTGAGATAGTCCCTTATGGTGATGTTGTGTCAGCTTCAATGCAGATAAGGCTTATGCGACACACTTGTCCCGAGGTAGAATGCCAGAACGAGTGGGTTACGTGGGCATCAGGTTTCACGGATATTGTTTTAACGTATCCAGCTTGGGCAAGAGCCACTCCCTCAATTCCTGTAGCGGATGGTGAATATGCATACAGAACTATAGTAGTATACAGGCCAGGAACAATAAGACGCGAAATCAATCCGGGTTATCTCCGCTTTGTAACAGTAAATGGAGTAGTCGTCGGAGCGGTAGTAGTTCCACCTAGGCCGATGGAAGTACCTAGTGACTGGATATTCCAGTATAGGGTTGGCCGCTATGGTGAGTGGGTTACTGAAGGGTATTTTCCGACCGATGCAGATGTCTATACACGTTGGGCTGCTCCCGATAATGTTCAGGTGTTTGTGATGGCTAGGGAAGGCGAAGACACTTTAAGGCCGCCGCCACCGGTCACTGATAGAGTTACATTCGTATTCTATGGTACAGACGTTCCTAATGTGGAAGTACCAGTCGAAGTTGGTGAGCCACTTAGTGCAGTTGCCCTTGCAGAAGTTCTTGCAGCTCAATACAACTATTATGAAGGTTGGGCTGTCTGGGGATGGTTCACAGCCGAGGCACTTAATACTTCAGGACGCGTGCGTGGCACACTCTGCGGAGAACCTGACTGCGAGTGCGTCCTGCGCCGCAGGCCAGTAGTTGGAGCTGACGGATTTGACCTTGATGCGGCTATAACAGCAGATATGTTAGATGCTACTGGAAACAAATACCTCTATGCAATATGGGCATTGTGGGGAGATCTTAATGATGATGATAATGTAACTCTGCTAGATCTTGATATAATGCGTGCCTATTTGAGATTTGCACCTAACGTAGAAATGGTAAGACAAGCTGCGTATGTGACGCGCAGTACTTCAATAGGTTTGTTGGATCTTGACCTGTTGCGTGCCTACTTGAGGTTTGCGCCCGGCGTGTACTTGGGTAGACCACAAGTGGTGACACCATAATAGAAAAAAGCAGCGCCTGCCTTCCTGGCAGGCGCTGTAAAATTTAGTACCAGATTACGTCAAGGCCTTGGGGTGAAGATTCCCCTTCCTCCGCTGAAATTCAACGTCAATTCTTTGAAAGACAAATAAGGTAGAAATAACAGCAAATGAAACAATAGAAGAAAGACAGAATTGCGCTACCGAGAACTTTCTTGCATAAGAGAAAAACTTGGGATAATGAACGCGAAAAACACTTTATATCAGCAATGTTTTGGCAAAAAGCACCCATAAAGGAGCATGTTGCTCCAAGCGTAGATTTAACAGTTTATTCATGAATTGGATTCGTGACCAGTTGTTAAAAAGCGGCATAAACCCAGCTGCCACAACGAGTTTGTAGGGTTTGAACACCCTGGGCCATATTTGTGCAACTGCCCAAAAAAACTTAAAATCGCCAACAAAATGCACTTTGCTCCACAGAATTACCCTTGTCCATAGTTGACAAGTTCAAATGGCTTAGTGTATATTTACGAAGTATATAAAATTTTAGTTATTTATGCTGCATTATTTTGCGATTATTTAGCAGCGTTTTTGTCTGACACGGGTCAGCGCAACCGTAGTGATTTACGGATACACACTGCAAAATTCAGATAGGCTACCTGGTTGTAAAGATGCCTAATTAGAGTCAAGGGAGATATTAAATGAAATTGTTAAAGAGAGTACTTGTATTGCTAGTCGTTGCATCAATGCTGGTGGGGACAAACCTATCGGTGTTTGCGTCTGCGCAAGACATGTTTGCAACTGAGGCAACTACTTCTACGGATGCGTCCGACACTATAATAGGTGAAAGGCCGCTGTGGCGGGTAAGCCACGACTATGTGGTTCCTGGCCAGTATGTAGACTTGTGGATTGAATTGGCTGAAACCTCAGACTTCGGTTTCTTTACAACAGGGCTTACATTCCGCTATGACCCAGCAGTACTCGCTAACCCCTCTTTCCCAGCATCATTCTTTGACGGCTCTCTTATGAGTGATGCGGACTGGGAGATATTCTACAACTTTGAGGTTCAGGTGAACCTGGGTGTAATGACGTGGGATGATGTAAGAGCGCTTAGCGTATTTGCACACGCCTGGGTTCACACATCAAATGCTCACCTAAAGTCTCTTGATTTCGCACCGCCGGCATTTTACCAAGGAACACCAGTAGCCGGACATCCTGTGCATACGCTTGGTCCTAACATAATAAACCTGCACTGGGCAATAAGCGGCCTTGATGCTTACCGCGGTTCCGGCCTATTCGTTGTCATAAGGTTTGACGTTTTAGGCAATCTAGCTTCCGGCACGGAAGGACTCGTGGAGTTTATGGCAGACAGGTCAGACATGACAGGTCAGATTCCTGGTCAGCCAAGTGTATCTATTAGCCCCATCCGTTTTGAAAACGGTGGAGTAACCGTTGTATACAATCTCGGAGTTTACAATCAACCTAGTTTTAATGTAAGACCGGTAAACCAGACGCCATCACAAATGGTAACAGGCAATGTACCTCTAGTCCACGGCACACCGGATGGAAACTTTGATTTCCTCGGCTGGGTACGCGGCGGTAACATTCCAGCAATCGGCACAAACATCGCTGATTTTGACGGCACAGTATTTCCGGCAGGGCACACTGCAAACGTGCCTCCAGCAAGCCGCGTGGTCTACACGGCGATCTGGGGCAACTCAGACGGTTATGTCGGCATACCTAACTACAATCTAGTAATAGGCAATCAGCCTAATATTGCAGTAACAGGCCAGACACCTTCAGGCCTGCATGCAGTCCCGGCGGTAGTGCCACTCAGTGCAGGCACGCCTGTGAGCTCAGATTTGATATTCATGGGCTGGGTGCGCGGCAACAACATTCCGGGCATAGGTGTAAATTTAGAACAGTGGAATGCTGCAAATCCAGGTTTGTGGGTTGCTGCAAATGTTGAGCACAGCGCCACAATTACAGATGTTCCTGTGAGATACACAGCGCTTTGGGGCGATGGAACATATGTAGGCGGAGGAAACAACAGAGCCTTAACCATTATAAATGAACCGGCAGTTGTAAACCCTGTAACCGGTCAGACTGCAATGGGCGCAGCAGTTGTAAACAATGTAGCCATGCTGGCAGCTCCTGGCACAGCACTTAACTTAGTACCCGGCACATCGGCAAGCTGGACATTTCTTGGCTGGACGACAAACCTTACCGCCCTTCAAGAGTTTCTTGCAAGCTGGTATGCTCAGTTTGGAACGGATGCAACATGGGCAGATGCTGTTTCAGCAGGTGTTATAACAGCACCTGGCGCGGCGATGCCAAATAATGACTTAACTATATTCGCCATCTGGGGCAATGATGCAGGTGTACCATTTGTTCCTAACGGCAACCTGACAATATCTAACCGTCCGGCAACAGTTGCACCTGTAGGCCAAGACCCGGCAGCCGGTGTACATTCCCTGCCATTTGGCAGCCGCACGCTTACAGCGGGCACGGCAACTAACTGGACATTCCTAGGCTGGTATACATACGCCACAGCTCCTGCAATTGGCGAAACAGTAATAATCCCTGAAGGAGGCTTCCCAGTTACTCAAAATGTAACCCTGACTGCTGTTAATCAGCACTGGGTCGCAGCATGGGGTAACGACGAAGGCTTGGTAGGCACGCCCAACAGGCCGCCAATCGTGATAGATGTAGATGACGATGGCAATGTGGACGTGACACTGCCCCCGAGTTCAGACATCGACTATGAAATAGGCGAAGATGATGGAAATATTACAATTACTTTCCCACCGGAAACGGACAGAGATAACATAGTAGTAAATGTCCCGCCAAACTGGGATTACGAGATAATTGAAGATGATAACGGCAATGTAGTAGTTGTAGTAACTCCGCCTCCAGGAGTGTTGGTACGCTTCTTCTATAACTACTATGATGAAGACATGCGCATCTACTATCAAAGAAGCATTCCGGTAGGCGGCAGGCTATGGCCTCCGGTAAATCCAGTCCGTGAATCTGAAGAAGTAGATTCAGAGTCAATTGTCATAACTGAGCCGGAATATGAAGAGTATGAAGAGTATGAAGAAGACTACGGATACGCTGATGACGAATATGATAGCGCAAACGGCGATGGTGTAGCTGTAGAAGATGACGCTGCTGCTGATGAAGATACAGCCGGCGAAGACGGCACTGTTTCTGATGAAGATGCAGCTGGTGAAGACGGTACTGTTTCCGATGAAGATGCAGCCGGCGAAGACGGCGCTGCCTCTGATGAAGATACAGCAACTGAAGATGATGCGGATTTCGATGAAGATGCAGACACAGAAGATGATGCTGCTTATGATGAAAACGCAACTGACGAATATGACAGCGCAAACGGCGAAGAAGAGATTACTCAAGAAGATACAGCAACTGACGGGGATGAAGCGTATGAGCAATACGGTGATTCAAGTGCAGACACTGTGGTTTATGAGGCAGCAGATGCCTATAATGATGATGTATATGTAGTTAACGAAGATACAGACGATAGGGAAGTGCTGGGGCTTATGGCCAGCGTGGAACTTGTCACAGAAGAAATTGAGTGGACATTTACTGGATGGAGCACTCAAAGAGTCGCTGCTGATGTAAGCGAATACTTCGATTTTGACGTTAACATCTACACTACGCCTTTTGATCTCTTTGCACAGTGGAGACAAGGCGGCCCGGGCCTTACGCATCAAGTGCGTTTCCACGATGACTTCCCGTCCGGTGCACCGCACTTTGTACTATTTGTAGTTGACGGTGAATACCTTACAAGAATGCCTCCGACGGCCCCCACAGCGCCAAGCGGTTATAGATTCAACGGATGGATGACAGCAGACGGCGTAACATTTGGCGGAATCGGCACGTATATCACAGAAGATACAGACGTATTTCCACGCTGGCAGCGTATATTTGTAGGAGGCGGAGTGTTTGTACCTCCACCCCCACCAGGAAATATAGAAATAGATGTTGATAATGATGGAAACACAACAGTAAGAGTTCCCGGCGGTACCTACACTATTAGAGAAGATGAAGACGGAAACATAATAGTCACAGTCCCTGACGCAGCAGGCAGAAGCGTAATAGTAAGAGTTCCTTATGGATGGGAATACAGCTACGTGAGATCAGTTGACGGGACAGTTACAGTAACTATAAGACCACCGAGAGTATCCATACATAATGCGTTTTTAGTAGGCGGGCCGGACGGAACAATAAGGCCCCACGACACAATAACCCGCGCAGAAGTTGTTACGATTCTATTTAGGCTCCTCGACGATGATTTCAGAGCAATTCACTGGGGACAGCAAAATAACTTCACTGATGTAAATGTTAATGCTTGGTTTAACAATGCGATATCAACAATGACAAACGCCGGCATAGTACAAGGCGCAGACGGAGAGTTTAGACCAAATGAAGCAGCAACCCGCGCAGAATTTTCGGCAATGGTAGCAAGATTCTTCACAGACTTTGAGGCAAGTACAGGGATGTTTACCGATATCGAAGGCAACTGGGCAGAGGACTATATAAACCTAATCGCAGGATTCGGCATAGTTCAAGGTGTAGGTGATGGTACATTCAATCCCGACGCAGCCCTAAGCCGTGCAGAAGCCGCAGCCATAGTCAACAGAATGCTAAACAGAATAATTGATTCAAGTGATGATTTACTGGAAGGCCGCACAAGATGGCCGGACAAGAACAATGTACACGCATGGTACTACCTATACTTACAAGAAGCGACACACACCACATCCTTTGAAAGACTCGAAAACGGAAACGTACGCTGGATAGAGATACTGCCCCACCTAAATTGGACAGTTCTAGAACAGCCACACTCCACAGCAGGATCAATAGTAACCGCCAGAGAAATGCAGCAAGTACAAATGGCCACAGTAGAATATGATGAAGTGGAATATGAGTACGATGATTATGATGGTTACGATGAGTACTACTCAGAATATTCGGATTATAACTAATACTTAAATTTACAGCTCCTCACCGAGCTTGAACAAACTAAAATAGAATAAGAGGCTCGGAAAAACGCCACAAATTCAGTCATTTTGAAGGTGACCCGAATGCAGCAGTGTGAAGAGCATGATTTGATGTCAAGTTGATTATAGGACGTTAAATTGCTCCAGAGCCGTCTGGAAAAAACAGTTAGTTTGAAGGCTTCTGTTTGCTCAGTGCAGATTTACGCTAATTTTGTGATAGTTTCTACTATATGAGAGTGAAATCACGAAAGAAATAATATCTAATTCGATAAAAGATTTCTTATTAAAGAGAAATAAATGAAGCGATTTATGAAAATTCCCCACGAAAGAGAAAAGGTGAAAGCATTTATCAAAAGTTTCTTGCGTGAGCAAAGTGGCGGGGGCTATATCGTTAAAGCTCCTTATTGCTCCTCGTGAATCTGAACTTCAAACAATGTTAACATTCTGCATTAAGGCAGCATTGTGGCGGCAGTAGGAGTTATCCTGCTAGTCCATCTGTAACCCTTGCAAAAGCTCGGTTTTTGCTTTATATACTACGCTCGGAATTAACTGGTAAAACATCTGGACTTTGATGTTTTACCTACTTGTTTGCTCATTGTGATTCTCAAAATTGCGCAACTATTTGTTGACAAATTTGGCCATCATAGTGTACAATGCTATCTGCGCACCTTTTTATGGCGAAATTTTAGCAAGATGCCGTGAAAAACTTGAGAAAAATTGGTGCGAATTCTAAGCAATTAACTCTGCAAACTCTATGCAAGAAAGCTAATTTTCAGTACCTTTCGCATATTATTACTAAATCTACCGGAGGTTATCATGCCACAAACTAGAAGAAGAACCCTTAGGAAGGCGATTAATTCCATAAAGCTAGTGAGCGTATGGCTAATAGTCATAATGATGCTCTTGAGCACTCCGTTGACTGCTTTTGCGGGTACGTCGGAAGGTGCCTCAGAATTGGCTGCGGCTGAAACTGTAGTAGGCGAAACGCCACTATGGCGGGTTAGTCATGAAGATGTAAGGCCTGGACAGTTCGTAGATTTAAGGGTTGAACTGGCGGAAACCTCACCGTTTGGATTCTTTTCAACAAACCTTACGTTCCAGTATGACCCAGCAGTACTTGCAAACCCCACTTTCCCAGCAGCATATTTTGACGAGTCACTTATGAGTGATGCGGACTGGGTAGCCTTCTACGGGTTTACATTTCAAGTTGAGCAAGGATGGATGACTTGGGACGCTGTAAGGGCACTTTCTTTATTTGCTCATGCATGGGTTCAGACATCAAATGCTCACTTAAAGAATGTGGATTTCGCACCTCCATCATTTTATCAGGGAACACCGGTTCCTGGACATCCTGTCCATATGCTCGGCCCGAACATAGTCAATCTCCACTGGTCGATAGGCGGCCTTGAAGCATACCGTGATTCCGGACTGTTCGTTATAGTAAGATTTGAAGTTTTAGATAATTTAGCAGTAGGCACTCAAGGAGTCGTGAGCTTTTTAGCTGATAGATCGGCTATGACAGGCCAGATTCCAGGAAACCCTCCAGTAGGTATCCAGAACATCCGTTTTCAAAGTGGCGGAGTAACCGTAGTAGATGAAACAGTAAATTATTATCAGCTTACAATAAATAATATGCCAGTTGTGGCACTTCCGATTACAAATCAAACAGCAGCAGGGCAGCCTGTGGTAGACAGAACTGCAATGCAAGTTGCATATAACTCACAATTAAACCTCCAAGGCGGAACATCAGCAAATTGGAACTTCCTCGGATGGACTACAAATTTCGCAGCTCTTGAAACATTCTTTAATAACTGGCTTACAGAACACTCAGCAGCACCCACATGGGCTCAGGCATCAGGTGTCATCACAGCTCCACCAGCAAATATGCCAAGTGCTAATTTAACTGTATACGCAATCTGGGGTCACGCTGACGGAAGAATATTTGTACCGAATTTTAACAATTTAGAAATAAACAACATTCCAGACTTCCCGGTGCGTCCGGCGGGTCAAACGCAAACTCAAGCAGTAGCGATTGGTTCGACTCATGTTCTAAGCGCGGGTAACGCAGGCGTGGAATGGGATTTCTTAGGCTGGATCCGTATGAGCGAAGGTTTGGTTCTTCCTACCGTTACTATGAACCTAGACACATGGAGAGCCACTGCTAACAATGAACAAGCATTTTTAGGCACAAGCCATACAGCGGTTGTAACTCAGCAGGACTTAGCACACACATACTATGCAGTATGGGGTACTCTGTCAGGTGGCGGCAATGAAGATGAGCCGATAGTAGGCGTACCCAACGCTAACCTTACAATATCAAATTACCCTGCGGGCTTGACACATGTAGGTCAAAACCCGGCAGCAGGTAATCATCTGCTCCCGCACGGCCAGACAACAATTAACGCAGGCACAGTAACAGGCTGGACATTCCTGGGCTGGCATGCACACGGAAGCGCACCGACAACCAACACGACAGTGACGGTTCCACCGTCTGCGACTCACCAAATAACCCTCGCTGCAGCTAATCAGCACTGGGTAGCAGTATGGGGCAACGACCAAGGCCAAGTAGGCATACCCAACGCTAACCTTACAATATCAAACTACCCAGCGG
>Ga0209755_10003543_pt1 | contig 19464 bp, 14 predicted proteins | sample TergutCo191P1_FD_187301 | JGI IMG/M metagenome (GOLD analysis project Ga0209755, IMG submission 187301) | Cornitermes sp. P1 segment gut microbial communities from Petit-Saut dam, French Guiana - Co191P1 (SPAdes) (version 2) | ecosystem: Host-associated > Arthropoda: Insects > Digestive system...
AAAGGTTTGTCAGGATGTGCAGAATGTCTGGGCGCTTGAATTCCTTGGACGCGGCATTAAGGGAAAGATCGCAAGCGCGGCTGACGCTCCGTTAGGTGAAAGCCCCTGCATCAAGTGCGGCCAGTGCGCGGCTCACTGCCCGGTTGGAGCCATTTACGAACGTGACGATACAATAAAAGTGTGGAACGCCCTGCAGAATACAGAGCTTCATTCTGTGGTGCAGATAGCTCCTGCTGTCCGCGTTGCGTTAGCTGAAGAGTTCGGACTTGAACCCGGCACGGTGTTTACAAAGAAAATCTACGCAGCCCTTCGCCGTCTTGGATTTAAAACAGTCTTTGATACTAACTTCTCCGCGGACCTTACCATAATGGAAGAAGGCTCCGAGCTTGTAAAACGCCTGACCGAAAAAGGCAGCGCGATACCTCTCATCACCTCCTGCTGCCCCGCGTGGGTTGACTACATGGAAAAATACTATTCCGACATGATTCCGAACTTTTCTACAGCCAAGTCGCCCCAGCAGATGATGGGTGCGATGATCAAGGCTTACTGGGCTGCAAAAGCGGGAGTGGATCCCGGCAAGGTGTATTCGGTATCGGTCATGCCCTGTACCGCCAAGAAATGGGAAACACGCCGCAATGACGACATGAAGAGCGCGGGGCACGGTTACGACGTGGACATAGTAATCACCACAAGGGAACTCGCGCGCATGATCAAACAGGCTGGCATTGAAATACTTAAACTTGATGACGAGGAAGCGGACAGCCCGTTAGGACCTTACACAGGAGCTGGAACAATATTTGGCGTAACGGGCGGAGTAATGGAAGCCGCGGTTCGCAGCGCTTACTACCTTGTTACAAAGAAAGAACTTTCCGATATAAACTTTAAACCTGCCCGCGGGCTTGAAGGCGTTAAAGAAGGTGAAGTTGATTTCGGCAACGGGTTAAAAATTAAAATCGCTGTCGCGCATCAGATGGGGAACATCGCCGCTGTGCTTGATAAAGTGCGCGCCGCGCGCGATGCGGGAAAGGAACCGCCGTACCACTTTGTAGAAGTCATGGCATGCCGCGGAGGCTGTATAGCGGGCGGCGGTCAGCCCTACGGCGCTACCGATGAAATCCGCAAACAACGCGCTTGCGGCATTTACGCGGATGATGAAAAATCGCAGTACCGCTGCTCTCATCTAAATCCGTGCATAAACCAGGTTTACCAGGAATTCCTTGGAGAACCCGGCGGACACAAGGCGCATAAATTGCTGCACACAAAATATGTAGAAAGACCATTGTATATTAAGTAGGAGATTATATGGATAAATTTTTTGGAATCACCAAGAGCGGATCTAATGTCCGCACCGAGATTCTCGCTGGTTTTACGACATTCTTTACGATGGCGTATATCATGTTTGTTAATCCTAATATACTGTCAGCGACAGGTATGAGCTGGAATGGAGTCTTTGTCGCTACCATTCTCGCCGCGGCAATCGGCACGCTTATCATGGGACTGGTCGCGAAAGTTCCGTTCGCGACAGCGCCGGGTATGGGATTAAACGCTTTCTTTACTTACACTGTCTGCTTTGGGCTGGGCTTTAAATGGCAGGAAGCTCTCGCGATGGTATTTATCTGCGGCATCATCAATATCATTATTACCGTTACAAAACTCCGCAAAGCCATTATTAAATCAATTCCAAGATCACTTCAGCTGGCAATAGGCGGCGGTATCGGTCTTTTTATCGCCTATATCGGAATTAAAAACGCGGGTCTTATCAACTTTGTATCCACTCTGGATGGTTTTACTCCCGGAGCGGCCGCGGTGCCTGAGCTCAGTAAATTTACAGCCGCAGGTCCTGTTCTCGCGCTTATCGGACTTATAATAATTGTTGTCCTGATGATGCTTAAGGTAAAAGGATCCATGCTTATCGGAATTATCGCAGCTACGCTGATTGGCATTCCAATGGGAGTTACACATCTTCCGGAAAAACTTTTCGATTTGTCGGCACTTTCTGGAATAAACGATGTATCTTTCGCCTTCTTTGGCGACATTGGTTTTAAGAGTCTCTTTGCCGGTGGCAGGGGATTATTTGTGTTTGTCGTTGTTTTCGCGTTCAGCCTTACAGATACATTCGATACTATAGGTACTTTTATCGGAACCGGCCGTAAATCAGGAATTTTTGATGCCTCCGATGAAGCCGCATTGCTTGACTCCCAGGGGTTTAAATCTAAAATGGACAAGGCTTTATTCGCCGACGCAACAGCTACATCAATAGGCGCGTTGTTCGGCACTTCCAATACAACATCGTATATTGAAAGCGCGTCAGGAATTAATGAAGGAGGCCGCACTGGCCTTACATCGGTGGTAGTCGCGGCTCTCTTCCTTATTTGTCTGCCTTTGGTCGCTCTTTTTGGAATGGCTCCGGCAGAAGCCACAGCTCCCGCATTAATTATTGTAGGTATCCTGATGGCTGAATCATTTAAAGGTATCCACTGGGATGATGTAGGAGAGGCAATTCCGGCTTTCTTTACAGTTGTCATTATGACATTCGCTTACAATATCTCTTACGGTATCGCAGCCGGTTTCATCTTCTACTGCATTGTAAAAATCTGCAAGAAAAAGGTTAAGGAAATTCATCCCATCCTCTGCGGCGCTACATTGGTATTCCTATTGTACTTTATACTGATGGCAGTGAACAGGATTTAATAATGACAGACGCGGAAATTTTAGGCAAAGTTGATCATACCCTGTTAAAAATGACTTCTTCATGGCAGGAAATTAAAACTCTCTGTGATGAAGCGGTTAAGTTTAACACCGCGTCAGTCTGCGTCCCCCCTTCCTATGTAAAGCCAATCAGCAATGTATACCGCAAATTAAACATCTGTACGGTGATTGGCTTTCCCCTTGGGTATTCCATCACAGCGGCTAAAGTTCTGGAAACAGAACGCGCTGTCTTTAGCGGCGCTAATGAAATTGACATGGTAATCAATGTAGGCGACATTAAAAACGGTAACTTTGATTTTGTACAGGAAGAAATAAAACTGTTAAAGGAAATCTGCGGCGATAATATACTAAAAGTAATAATTGAAACCTGCTACTTAACAGAAGATGAAAAAATCCGCCTCTGCGGCATCGTTACAGAATCCGGCGCTGATTTTATTAAAACTTCAACAGGTTTCGGAACAGCCGGCGCGACATTAGCTGACATAGAACTTTTTAAAAAGCACATTGGCCCAAATGTGAAGATAAAAGCCGCAGGCGGAGTAAAAACCCGCGAAGACATGGAAATGTTTATTAACTCAGGCGCGGCAAGGATAGGCACAAGCTCTGCTGTAAAACTCCTTGCCGGCGGTATGTCGAACAGTTATTAAATCCCTTCTTTAACTATCTCAATCCTGATCCCATCGCTCTGATCCGGTTCGTCCTTTGGCGGAATTGAAACGCGGAGGATTCCGTTTCTATAAACAGCCTTCACTTTATCCTGGGCGTATTTATCAAGCGGGACAAAATACTTCTGTTTTTCAATGTCTTTCATTTTCAGGCGGCGTTTGAAATAGCGGACATTTTCTTCGGTTTGAAATTTGGCTGGGTTGTCAGGAGATTGATCCGCTGTATCCATTCTGGCGGAGAACACCATGTAATCGCCCTGGAAAGAAAGGCTTATATCCTTTTCATCGAATCCGGCAAGGGCAAATTCAAAAACAAGAGTCCTGTTTCCCGTCATCAGGACATTCATTGGCGGGTAGGAGTAATTCGGATAAAAATCGGTATTTTCATCAAAGGATTGTTTGGTAAAAATAAAGGGATTTTGTCCGAAACCGGAAGGGTCGCGGTCCACTCCGGGATCGCAATTGTTGAATTTCCTGTGAAACTCGTCTTTAAAATCCTGGGCAGCTTCGAAAATTTCATCAAAAATGTTGCCCAGATCCATGTAATTTCTCGGTCCTTTCATAAAAGGCTCCTTTCGCCGTGTATACTGTCTCACGGCATTTAAAATAAGGAATCCCCGTGCGGGCGATTCCTGGGAATAAATTCCCTGAGAGGCCAAGCTCCTATTTTAAATTTATATATATTTGAAAAAAAAGTCAAATAAAAAAGCGGCTGTCAATTTTATAACAGCCGCTTTTCTTCAGTTTTAATTATTAAAGCAATGAAAGAGCCGCAGTTACTCCGATAAATACGATTGAGACTGTGCAGGAAACTGTAATAACATTATTGAAAGACGGGCCTGCGGTATCCTTAAGCGGGTCGCCGACTGTATCGCCGATAACCGCTGCTTTATGGTTTGAACTGCCCTTGCCGCCGTAATGTCCGCCTTCAATGTGTTTTTTAGCGTTATCCCAGGCTCCGCCCGAGTTCAGCATGAACACCGCCATGGCAAAACCGGTTACGATAATTCCCGCTAGATAGCCGACAACTCCGGCGGCTCCCAAAAGAATACCTGTAGCGATCGGCCCAAGAATAACCAGCATGGCGGGAGAGATCATTTCCTTTAATGCGCCGCGCATACAGATATCAACGCATGTGGCGTAATCCGCGTCCGCGGTCCCTTCCATCAGTCCCAGTATTTCCCTGAACTGGCGTCTTACTTCCCTTACAATGCTCTGAGCCGCACGCTGAACGGCGGACAAACAAAGAGCCGCAAAGAGCAATACCACGGCCGAACCGACAAAGAAACCGATTAAAACCGGCGGATTTGTAATTGCCAAGTTCATCAAGGGACGTCCCTGGCCGCTCAATTGATGGTTGGCGATATTCACGTATGAAACCAAAAGCGCAAGACCCGTAAAGGCGTTAGATGCAATCGCGAAACCCTTTCCTGTGGCCGCGGTTGTGTTTCCAAGCGCGTCAAGGGCGTCTGTGCGGTATCGCACTTCTTCCGGCAGTTTGGCCATTTGCGCGATGCCGCCGGCATTATCCGCAACAGGCCCGAAAGCGTCTGTCGCCAGAATTATGGCGTTTGTGGCAAGCATGGCTACCGCGGAAAGACCGATACCGTAAAGGCCGATATTGTAATCCAAAACGGCGTAACCGTTAAAATAATTGATTCCACCGGAAATAATAAAGCTGATCAAGGCGGCGCTTGAGACTGTAATGATGGGACCGGCTGTTGATTTCATACCGAGAGACAAGCCTCCTATAATCAAGGGCGCAGCGCCTGATTCGCTTGCGGCCGCAAGTTCGCGCGTAGGCTTGCTGGCATCTGATGTGTAATATTCTGTAAAAAGACTGACTATGAAACCTGCAAGAATACCTATGACCACCGCTCCGTAAATGCCCCATCTGTTATCAAACATGGTCGAACCTGCGGGCGCGTTTTTCGCGATATACATTATAAGAGGAAGCGTAGCGACAGCGGCAATTCCGCCCGCTATGTAGACGCCCCTGCGAAGCGAATTGAGAAGCGATAATTGATTGGTATTTTCCTTTGTGCGCACAAAGAATGTGCCAATGATGGAAGAAAGAATACCAACGACAGAAATAACGATTGGCAGCATAAACCCCGCTATGCCGTATCCAGCGCCGAAACTGATTGCGATGGTCGCCACCAATGAATTTGAGTTTGACTCGTGAAGGTCAGCGCCCATACCGGCTACGTCGCCGACATTATCGCCGACATTGTCGGCTATTACAGCCGGATTCCTGGGGTCATCTTCGGGTATACCGGCTTCTACCTTGCCTACAAGATCAGCGCCGACATCAGCGGCCTTGGTAAAAATTCCGCCGCCGACGCGGGCAAATACCGCTACAACAGCGACGCCCATTCCAAAGGTGACCATGGTATGCGCTATCATTTCATCATCAACTTTAAACGCGTACTTAAGAAGCATATACCATACTGTAATTTCCAGTATCGCCAGCCCGTTTACAATAAAGCCCATGACAGACCCTGATGAAAAGGCGACCCGAAGCGCCTTGTTCAGGCTGTGGCTTGCCGCGAAGGCAGTGCGTGAATTGGCGTTTGTGGAAACCTTTAAGCCGACAAATCCGCAAAGCGCTGTAAAGAAACCGCCTGTAATAAATGCGAACGGCGTAAACGGGTTCAGAAACCCGGTTTCCCTGCCCAATAAAAGCGGTATGTAAGCGAGCGATGCCAGAAGAACAAACATAACCGCAAGAAAAATAGCGACAGTACCATACTGACGTTTCATAAAAGCGTTTGCGCCTTCGCGGATGGATGCAGCAATCTTTTTCATTACTTCGCTGCCCTCGGGGAATTTTAATACCTTACGGGCCTGGATAAAGGCAAAAAGCAAAGACGCGGCGGCGCCTACATAACCTACCCAGAATAGATTTTCAATATTCATTTATTATTACTCCTAACGAATGATGTTTCTTAATTTCACCAAAATTCAGGTAAAATGTCAATTATTGGCGGATAATGGTCATGGACAGCCGGTTTGCCGGCGTATAATATCAGTATTTTTCATTCTCTATTCACCATAAACCGCTTTCATGTTATAATTATGACCATGTACGCAGGATTTTATTCACTCGGCGCTGCCGAAGAGGTAACAGGTTCCAGGCATGTGCTTGAAATAGACGGAGTATCGTATCTGATTGATTGCGGCGCTTTTCAGGGATCAAGAGCCGAAGCGGATCGAAAAAACAGAAACCTGGGTATCGCATCCGATCGTATCGAAAGCGTTATCCTTACCCACGGCCACCTTGACCATTGCGGTCTTTTGCCGCTGCTGGTAAAGCAGGGTTACAAAGGAAATATATACGCAACGCCGGCATCACGGGATATAGCAAGCCTTATAATGATGGACTCCGCAAACATTCAGGCGCGTGACGCGAAATATCTGCAAAGCCAGGCAAAGAAAAAAGGTGAGAAATTTGACTGGGCTCCGTTATTTTCCGAGCAGGACGCGATTCAGGCGGTAGGGCAGACAATTGGTGTATCGTATAACAGACCCATGAATATCGGAGACGGAGTAAGTCTTGAATTCTACGATGCCGGACATATACTTGGTTCCGCTATCGCTTCCATAAAAGTCAAAAAAAGCGGAGAAACGCTGAATATACTCGCGACAGGCGATCTGGGCCGCAAGGGTAAACCGATTATCCGTAACCCCGCGATTCCTGAAGCCGCTCCCGACTATATTATCCTTGAAAGCACATACGGCGACAGACGCCACAATTCCACAGATGATGCCATAAAAAAACTTGCTGATATGGCAAAGCGGACTGTAGAAAAAAAGGGAAAAATTATTATCCCCGCGTTCGCGATTGAGCGCACACAGGAGCTTGTTTACTATTTCCATCTTCTGGTAGACGAAGGAACAATTCCCGAAGTACCGATCTATGTCGATTCGCCGATGGCGACTAACGCGACCACAATTTTCCAGGTTCACCCCGAATGTTACGGCGATGAGATAAAACAGGCCTTTATCAGGCATCATAAAAACCCGTTCGGTTTCAACAGCCTGTATTTTACAACAAGCGTTCAGGAATCAAAAGCGCTCAATGACAAGAAAGGTCCTCTTATAATAATTTCAGCGGACGGAATGTGCGAAGCGGGACGCATTCAGCACCATTTGATTCACAACATTCAGGATCCCAACACCACAATAATGACTGTCGGCTACATGGCGGAAAACACTCTTGGAAGGCGTATCCGCAACCGCGAGAGCGAAGTAAAAATACACGGCGATTGGTTCAAGGTAAGAGCGCAGGTGGAAGAGATTAATGCGTTCAGCGCCCACGCTGATTATTTTGAAATACTGGAATGGCTTAAAGCTGTGGATACTTCCCGCTTAAGGGGAATCTTCCTGGTTCACGGCGAGCGTAAATCGCAAGCCTTTATAAAAAAATACCTTGAAGAAAACGGCTTCCCGAATGTTGAAATTGTGAAATACGGCAAGACATACGAACTGAGCCAGAAGAAATAGATATCGCAAGGACGCGGAGTTGTTGTCTGAATAAAAAATATTTTAAGTCTTCCGGCGAAGTATTTTCATGGCTAGAAAAATTTATCAATCTTGAGCGGGGACAGAAACCGAAGAGTTTTCTCCTTGAACGGATGGAATTTTTAACAGAACTGGCCGGTAATCCTGAACGCTGCGCGCCATCAATACATATCGCAGGTTCTAAGGGTAAGGGTTCAGTCACGGGAATGTTAACCGCCATGCTGAGCGCATCTGGTTTTCGCGCAGCGCGTTATATGTCCCCGCATGTAATTGATATTAGGGAAAGGATCTGTCTGGGAGATTCATATTTCAGCGAGGAAATTTACTGTAACGCGGGCGACGAACTGCGGCGCATTACAGAAGAATTGCTTCCCGCTGCGGGAAATCCCCTGTTCGATACGGAATCTCCGAAAACCTGCGAACCTACCGCAAGTGAGCCCACATTTTGGGAGCTTTTAACGCTTTTATTTTTCCTGTGTGCGCGCATGGCAAACTGCGATGTAATGGTTGTGGAAACAGGCATGGGCGGACGGCTTGACTCTACCAATGTGCTTGACCCGCTGGTCAGTGTAATAACCCTTATCGAACTTGAACATACCGCCATTTTAGGCAATACGCTGGCGAAAATAGCTGGAGAAAAAGCCGGAATAATCAAAAAAGGCAAACCGCTGATTCTGGCAAAACAAAGCGAAGAAGCCCTAGAAGTCTTCAAAAAAAAAGCGGAAGAAAAAAACAGCCCGCTGTTCTATTTACCGGAAATCGCGGAGCTTTCCAACATAAAGATAACGCCCCAAGGTACAGATTTTTCCCTCTCCATTCCACATTCCCCATTCTTCATTCCTAATTCATCATTCGTTATCCCTTTGCCCGGAAAAGTTCAGGCAGAGAACGCGGCTCTAGCCATCGCGGCTTTAAAGACAGCCTTTCCTCAAATTGGAATAGACATTATCCGCCGAGGACTTTCAATTTTTTACATTCCGGGACGCTTTGAAAAAATAATAAATGAAGCGTCAATTAAACATCAGGAGGGGAACCTTCGCGCAAAGCTATTGCGCCCGGTTGAGGTTCAGGGGCCATTTATCATTGACGGAGCGCACACTCCGGAAAGCCTCGCTCTTTGCATGGAAACATTTTGTCTGCTCTACGGCGAAGGCGGGATTCTGCTTTTTGGCTGCGCCGCCGATAAAGACGCCTCCGCAATGGCGGAGATAACTCATTTGCATTTCTCAAAAATAATAATTACTACCCCCGGCGCGTTTAAAGCGAGTAATCCCGAAAATGTTTATGAGGTCTTTAAAAATATCGCAGGACATGAAAAGACATTGCTTGTTAAAGATACGCGTGAAGCTGTTAAAATGACAATGGAATTTACATGCGATAAAAATTATCCGGACAAGATTCTGCCGGCGCTTGGAACAGGATCATTCTATCTTGTATCGGAGATTAGAAAAATTATTTACAAGGACCGCGATGTTTGTTAATAACAACCGGAAAATGCCTGGTTAAATGAAGAGAGCTGTTCCAAAACTTATGTTGCGGAACAGCCTCTGTTTTCTTTTTATATCTCTGCAAGCTGAGAACCGCCGCGGGCGGGTTTCTTGGCTTTTGTATCTACCACTCCGGGTTTTTTCTTTGGAGCGGCGGCTTTTGACGCGGCATCCGCGGATGGGGCCGTTTCATTGGGTTCAGCGGCGGTTTGCGCGGTTACTGCGACTATTCTGGGTTCTTCTCCGCTGCCGAATGACTGGTTAATGTCTTCGCGGACTGTTGACCTTCTGCGGCTGAATGAGGCGAAAGCCGCGTCGTGGAAACCTTTGGAAACGCCGGAAAGGAATTCATTGAGAACATTTGCCATGGAGTTCAATGTTACTTTTTTCCGCTTGATTGATGTAATATCAACATCCAGAAGGAGGCCTGGCTGCAGGTGGTACGGATTAATCATGTAATCAAACCGAAAGTATTCTTTCTCAAGCCATGCAAGCCTTTCTTCCATTACGCGCCTCTCAATCGGATACATGAAATCGTACATTTTTCTGAGTTTATCGCGCATCATAATGATTCGGGTACGAACCCTGTCTTTTTCATAAACATACGTGCGGTTCGATTTTTCAACCTCGGTCTCCGCCGGTTTGACAAAGGAAATTTCGTCCCATACTTTCGCGATATCTTCGTACAGCGGTTCCCCTGATTTTTCCTTGATGAGCTTTCTAATTCTGTTTTTATTCTTCTTGGCAAGATCCTCAAAATCATTAACCTTAAATGAACTCTTCCATGAATCCTGATAAATAACTTCCAGAATGTCCCAGAGATGCATAATTTCAGTTTCAAAGCTTTTAAGCTGCACATCATAAGCCTTGCGATCTTCAAGAAGCTGAGCGTTATCAAAATAGCGCAGTTTGATTTGATAGCGTTCGTCGGGCAGATTGAAGATGTCTGTGTCTTCGTATTCACGGATAATAATTTCACGGCCGTTTTTAAGGTTTTCAATATACTGGTATCCCATTTTGGATGTGTCAAGAATCGCGGTAATTGAGTTTATCGCAGTATTGAAACCGCGACTGCGGATATTTTCGATATCCACAATTTTTTTGATATTTTCGCGGACATTGAGAGCGTCGAAATTTTCCGGATCAATTTCCGCACGGAGATCCGCGATTCTTTCCATAAGCGCTTTTGCGATATAACTGTATCGTTTGGATTTGGGTTCTTCAGCGCTATCGTCTGTATGCGCTTCTACATTATTGATCTTGGAGAAAATAATCTGACTGTCAGAAAGTTCTTCAAGCCCCTGATCCAGCCGGTCATCCTTAATCTGCTCAATGTATTTATCTATGGTATCGATGATGTGTTTGGAAATTAAATCTTTAATAAGGTATTCAACAGTAGCCTGGTAATGGAAAATTGGACTAATAAGCTCTGAGTCCAGTATGTTAACGGATAATTTTACATCGGTTACTGTCTTTGGTTTGGTCTGGTTATCTTTAAAGGCGCACTTTACAATTGAATACGCGTTCTCACCGCGGACAAAGGCACCTACATCGGTTTTTTGCCTTAAAATACTGTTGGTGTGGGTTTCTAGTTCGTTAACGCCGCGCTGAATATGTCCCTGCAAATGACCGTACATGTTTACGACAGACTTTTCCACTTCGCCTGTGTTGAACTTGTCCGCGCCGCCTACAGCGTCAATCAGGTCGGCTATTTCTCTTGATGTATACCTTGTCAGTACCCTTGTCTCTTCCTTGTCGATAAAGTTCCTGACTTTCTTCACCATTTCATCTTCAGTCGTTATCATGTAACGGTTGAACATATTCTGATAATTCTGGTTGAAGTAGTTGTACAGCTTCTCTTTCATGCTGCCCATTACGTCAAGGCGTTCAAGAACATCCTTGGGCAGCTTCGCCGTCATGTGGTGGATAACTTTATTGGTTTCCTCCTCCAGTAATAAATTCACTTCACTTTGCTGATCCCTGTATTCCTGCGCCAAAGAATTACGTGAACCCACAGCGCTTGGCTTTTCCGGATGAAACACATTCGGGCTTTTTGGTAGATCGATTGCCATATAAATCTCCTTAATAAATTATTTCTTATTTAATAGTCACTTCTTTATATTATATCAGATCATAATAAGTAAATGCAATAAGCCTGTACTGGTATTCACGGAAATCAATTTTCAGTAATTAACTTAGTAATTTGGCTACAAAAACATACCTCCACAGGGTAAAAGTGGTTGTTTTTGCTTCAAAATCATACTGAAAAAAATGAAAATTGATTTCCGTGAGCAGCGGGAAAGCCTTATTGACGATTTAAATAAAAAATTATAGTCTGTATCAATGTATTCAACCGGAATAGCGTATCTTCTCTGGCTTTTCTCTGGCTGCGGTGCGCTGGGTTTTCATAGATTTTATTTGGGAAAAATCCCGACAGGCGTTCTGTGGATGTTCACAGGGGGCATGGCAATGATTGGATCAATCTATGATTTTTTTACCCTGCCGCGTCAGGTAAGGGAAGCCAATATCCGTCAGGCCATTGTTGAGAATGCCGGAAAGTATCCGCAAAATATGCCCGGCCCGCAATCATGGCGCAGCGTCAATGACGGCGAATCACGCATTGTCAGGGAGAAGGAAAGCATTGAACGCATAATATTGAGGATTGCGAAGGCAAACAAAGGCATACTGACCGCAAGTGATATAGCGCTTTCAGCTAACATATCAATTGAAGAAGCAAAAAAAGATTTGGATGCCATGGTTTCCAAGGGATACGCGGAACTGCGGGTGCGTCAATCAGGAGCAATAGTTTATACAATTCCGGATCTTATGGACAGCGATGATCCTCTGGTGATTTGACAGCCCTGCGGTTAAATGAAACATTTGGCGTTTTTCAGACAAGGCGGTTGGCTCACCCGGCGTTTCATTGTTATTTAAGCGCCGGGCAAGTAAATCAACGCCCCACCTCTTTTTAATTCATTTATCTGCAAATTTTTAATTGTTCTAAATATACCATTGGAGTTGTAAGTGGTTTGTATTATTGAAAATACAGGAACGATCAAAATTGATTATAACATTATCTGAAATTCTTGAGATATAATTCAGGTATCATCATGGTATCATTTTTTTTCTGCGCGGATTAAACCGGCAAGCAATTCGCGTTTGTTATTGTTATTCGATATACCGAGTTTGCGGTAAATGCCGGAGAGGCATGTTTTTACTCGGCTTTCCGAGAGAAATACCTTAACGGCTATTTCCTTGTTATATAAGCCCTGTGCGGCAAGCAGAGCAACCGTAAATTCCTTTTCGGTCAGAATGGAAGAAGGCGTTAACTCCGCAATTGTATCCTTGCGGCCTGTTTTTACCGCCTGGGTGAAATTTAGAAAGTTGAGTACACGCATACGGAATTCATCTATATCATAAGGTTTTGTTATATAGTCATTCCCTCCCGCGGTAAGACCCGCGATAATATCGGCACGTTCGGCTTTTGCGGTCAGGAAAAGCGCGCAAACCGGGTTAGAAGGAGTTTCGCATACCGCCTTCAATTCAGAAATGAAATCAAGGCCGCTTCCGTCAGGCAGCATAATGTCAAGAACAGCAACATCAGGCCTGGCGGTTTTGATGAGTTCGCGCGCTTCAGCTATGGTTTTCGCGGTAAACACCATGATGCCCTCTTTTTCCAGCACCCTTCGGTTTATATCAAGTATTCTCGGATTATCTTCAACAAGCAGAACTGTACTGTTATGCAAAACTTTTCCCTTGTCAGGCATCTTGCGCCTCATTACCGGTCTGGCCGCGCAATATCACCGTAACGCTTGTTCCCTCTCCGGCTCCGCTTTTAATGCTGATTTCGCCATTGTGCCGCTGCGTTATATCACGGCAGATTGAAAGGCCGATACCGCTTCCGCCTTCTTTTCCTCTTACGCCGCGTTCAAAAATGCGCGGCAGTATGGCAGGATCGATTCCGGTGCCGTCGTCGAATACCGTTATCTTTACGCCCTGATTTTCACTGAAAGCTTCGGCAATCAGCTCTATTTTTTTTCCGTCCGAGTGAGTTATCGCGTTCTGCAGGAGATTCCAGATAAGCTGCGCCAGCGCGTCCATGTCACCCGGTATCACAGGAATATTTTCCCTTATTACCGCCGACATTTTTTTTCCGTTGCGTAACGCGACAGGTTCCAAAAGCTGCACAAGCCGTTTTGATATGCCGCAAATGTCAATAGGATAAGTTTTCCGTCCGCTTGTATTGTCTGTCTCAAAAGTAGTCATTAATATTTTAAGCGTACCGTCCGCCATTTCAGCTAACCTTTTGGCTTCGTCGCTGATGGTCGCAAGATCGGCCAGAATTTGCTCATTCGCGCCCGGCTGTCCGGCTGCGGACGATTCCCTTATCTGTTCTACGGCGAACTGGGCATACGCTGACATTACAGTCAACGGCGTGCGCATCTCGTGACTCATTCCGGCAAACAGTTCGGTTTTTATTTTCGCGTATTTTTCGATCTGATTCCGCGCGGCTTCAAGTTCACTCTGCCGGATATTATACAGCCTTAAATGGAGAGTCATTGTAATGCCCAGCGCAAGACTTGCGACAACAAAACCGATTATTACATCAATCAGTATACCCTCTTCGGTATTAAAAGGAATAATTTTTTCCGGGTTATAAAAAGCGTAAATGCAGATTGATATGTAAACTGTCAGTTCCGCAAGCGCCATAAATATTAGTTTTTTGCCTTCCAGCATGAAAACGGTAAACAACACCGCGAAGATGAAGAATGACGGCATTCCGCTGTGAATGCCTCCGGCGCTGAAAAACATCGCGGGAAATAAAATCAGGAATATACAAAAGCATGAGATCGTGTAACAAAGCTGATATCTTCCGCTGACATAGGAATACCACAATAACGCGATTGAAACCGCCATCGTTATCATGCAGAAAATAAAACTGGCGATTCCCGCTCCGGTAAAGAAACCGGACACGCCGGTAATCAGACTGATAAGGATTCCAGCAGCCGCCATTATGTTAAAAAGCCGCACGCGGAAATTCAGAGAACCGCCGAAAAGTCTGCTCACTGTTTTAGTAAAAAAAGATTTAATCATTTGCGAAGCACTACCTCAGTCCTTCCGAAACCTCCCAGTTCCGGCCGCGCGAAATAATAATCTTCCACCGCAGGATCATTTTTCAGAAACTCATGAATGCCTTTCTGCAAAACGCCACTTCCCGTCCCGTGAATAACAGAAAAATTTTTAAGTCCCGATAATGCGGCGGCTTCTGTCTGGCGGCGCATCGCTTCCATGGCTTCTTCCAGCCTCATGCCTAAAAGTTTTAACTCAAAAACAGCGTGCGCGGACTCGCCGTACTCGGCGGCCCATGATACTGAAGCGGTTTTCCCGGCTTCAGACGCCGGAAACAGTTCCCTTTCTGGGAAAGTCATTTTCAGCGAACCCAGTTTAACAATCCATGAATTTCCGTCAGCGTTTTTTTTACCGGCGCGGACAATGACGCCACGCTGTCTGGAAGGGCCCGCGAAGACTTCCATGCCGGGTATAATGTCACATAACGGAACGTTTTCTTCAGGTCCGGTATATTGTCCGTTTATGGCCCTTTGTTCTTCGTCAAGTGCGGCGCTTTCATTCTCAACATTACGCGCAAGTTCATTTAAAAATTCTTTTACTTTCAGGGTTTTTTCGCGGTCTACCCCACCCTCTTTCAGTTCGCGGACAAGATTTTCCAGCGTTTTTCTGCTCTCTTTCAGAAGAGACTGAAGCTTTCCGACAGATTCGCGTTTCAATTCCGCCTCTTTCTGCCTTAGCTGCAGTTCCTTTAAATCCGCTTTTCGTTTTGCTTCCTTTAACCTGCCCTGCTCTATTGCGCTTTTTTGCTCAATCCCGGCAAGCTCCCTGTGCTTTTGTTCCAGACCTTTTATCAGCGCGGAAATATCAGCCTTTTCCTCGGCTATGTATCTTCCCGCCCTTTCCACAATCTCACGGCTGAGTCCGTTAGCTGAAGCGATATCCAGCGCCCTGCTTTCTCCAGGCACTCCGTTAATTATTTTATATGTCGGGGAAAGCGTCTGCGCGTCAAATTCCACTGACGCGTTCTCCACTCCCTGTTTTGTGTAGCCGTAATTTTTTAAAATACCGTGATGCGTTGTGATAATCATCCGCGATTTTTTTCCGATTAAAAAATCCAGTACCGCCATCGCGATTGCGGAACCTTCTTCCGGATCCGTGCCTGAACCAAGTTCATCAAGAAGAACAAGAGAGTTTTCTGTCGCCGCTGCCGTAATCGAGGATATATTTGTAATGTGAGCTGAAAATGTTGAAAGAGACTGATCGATGGATTGCTCGTCGCCTATATCCGCGTAAATCCCGTCAAAGAACGGCAATACGCTTCCGTCATCAAGCGGAAGAGCCAGTCCGCTTTGGTTCATCATTGCGAACAGACCGAGCGTTTTAAGCGCGACTGTTTTTCCGCCCGTGTTGGGACCTGTTATGATTAAAGTACGCGTAGAATCTTTCATCTCAATATTGACAGGAACGGCTTTTTTCAGCATTGGATGGCGCGCCTGTTTAAGCGCTAAACCCATCCGCGGGCGGCCGTCTTCATATTCATCGCCGGCGAAACAGCCTTTAATTGAGGCGGAATATCCGGCGCGCGCGCGCAGACATTCAAGTTCAATAATTGTCAGGTGAAACTTTTTAAGGCCTTCGGCGAAGACAGAAATTTTTTCCGTTAATTCGCGCAGAATTTTCTGAATTTCAGCGTCAAGGTTACGTTTTTCCATAAGAATTTCATTGTTTTTCTCAACAATATCAAGAGGTTCAACAAAGACAGTCTGGCCGCTTCCTGATACTTCATGCACAATGCCTTTTATCCGTCCGCGAAAATTCGCCTTAACCGCTATTACAGTCCGCCCGTCTCTCTGCGAAGGCAACGGCGATTGCAGCATTCTCCTATACTCATCGTTAGCTGAATATTTCGATACCGCGTTTTTTAAATCTTTTTCAAGGCCCGCGATGCGCCTTTTAATTGCGCGTAACACCGGAATGTCGCGAAGGTTTCCTTCCCTGTCTATCACCCTGAATATTTCCGCCGCTGCCGGGCCGCAGTCAGGAAATGAACTTTCGCCCTCCGGGAAAGGCGGAGAACCGGGAACATGGCCAAGCATGGCGAAAAGAGCGCTTATTCCCCCGATTTCCTGTTCCCTGTAATCTGTTCTTTCTTTGATGATCCAGTTCCTTAATTCAGCGCCGCGCTCGACAAAAAGCCCGATTGCCAATACTTCGTCAAGTTCCAAAACCGAGCCTGTTGTTTCTATTTTCGGAAGAAGGAATCCGATTGACGGCAGCCATGATCTTGGGTCATCGCCTGAAGATCCAATCATGGCATAGATTGCGCGGACTTTTGTTTTAACTTCCTTCGCGTCCTGCGAATCATAGAGAGGTTTGCTTTCCAATAAAATGTCAGAAGCTTCCCCGCTTACGGTGTGTGATGCGACATTTTTCATGATTTGCGGGTATTCCAGAAGAGCCTGGGTTTTCTCCGCGAGTTTATTTCCGGTAGCCGTCATTGCTGTTGCCTTCAATGTCATCACGAATGCGCAAAAAACTTTCGTAACGGTCTTCGTGAATAATTCCCGCGTGTACCGCTTCCATTATTTTACAGCCGGGTTCATGTTTATGCGAACAGGACATTCCGTAACTGCACCTGCCGGCAAGCGGCGCGAATTCCTTCATGTGGAGAATAATTTCCTCTTTCTTAATTCTGTCCGGAATAAATAACCTGACGCCGGGAGTGTCAATAAGACGCGTTCCATCCGGCATATAAAACATATACGACATGGTAGTAGTATGAACGCCCCGGTCATATTTTTCATTCAGACCGCCCTCTCTGACACCCAGCCCCGGCTCAAGCGCGTTGATAAGGCTGGATTTCCCAGCTCCGGACTGGCCTGCGAGAACAGAAGTTTTTCCCTCTGTAAAACGGCGCAGTTCATCAATGCCCTCGCCGGTTTTCGCTGACACCCTCAGAACTTTATAACCGGCCCGCGTGAAATCCTGGAGCCGCTCATCCGTATCTGGCTCCTGTTCATCCAAATCTATTTTATTGCATATAACACAGGCTTCAATTCCGGCGTAATCCGCCTGAAGCAGGACGCGGTCAATAAAGCGGGGTCTGAACGGAGGAGACAAGGGCGTGCAGACGCAAAGAACAAGATCGACATTTGCAGCCAACAACTGGCTTGCTCCCCCCTTCTGATTAAACCGGCTGAACAGGTTGCGTCTCTCTTCCAGGGAAAGAATAAGCGCGCCCCGGGAATTTTTTCCGCGTTCCACTGTTACAAGGTCTCCCGGCGCGAGCGGGTTATAAAAATTTTCGCACCCTTTTAAAACTTTTCCTTTTATACGGCATTCAAGTTCTTCAGGCCCTTTTTCTTCCGTTTCAATGCGCACGATAATGATATTATGCGATCCGCGGATAACCAACCCTTTGTGAATTTCAATCTCATTTTTCATAGATCATTCAGTAAGCTCAGTTTAAAGCCGAGCGCGTTTGCGCGTTTTTTCCACAATGAATCCGCCGGCTCTTTTCCGGTAAGCAAAAGCCAGCGGAAAGCCGTTCCAGAAGGCATATCTTTACAGGCGCGAAGTTCTCCGTTGTCTTTGTCCAGCAGGTATTCAATGCGTTTTGTAATTCCTTCAAGCGAATCAAAAACTTTTATGGAAACGCCCGCTTCCTGCCTGAATATATCAATCAGATGCAAAAAATGCGTACAGCCAAGCACAAGAGTATCAACTCCCTCATTGCGGAAAATTTCCAAATATTTTCTGACTATTTCAGTTTTTTCATTATCATCCGCTTTTTCAAAACGGTGTTCAACAAAATCCACCAGTTCAGGAGCGGCAACCCCGAAAACATCAACGGGAAATCCGCTGTTAGCTGCAAGGCTCTGATTATAGGAGTCGCCGATTGTGCGTTCCGTGCCTAGCACTCCTATTTTTCTGTTTACGCTTGCGTTAACCGCCGGTTTTATCGCGGGCACTGTTCCCACAAACGGAAGCTGCGGAAATACCTGCCGCAATGCGGCGACAGCGGAAACGGTGGCGGAATTGCAGGCCAAAACAACAATTTTTGGATCCGTAAAATTTATAAGTTTTTCTGTTAACGCGATCAGAATGGAAATTAAATCATCCTTGCCGTGCGGTCCATAGGGATAATTTTCCCTGTCGGCAAGATAGCATACGGCTTCATGCGGGTTACGGCCGGCGAAAGCCCTGCAATAGGGAATTCCGCCAATGCCTGAATCTATAAAAATTACCGGTCTGTTATTCATGACAGTCGCCTGTAAAAAACAAAAAATTAACTAAAAAGACTTTCCAGTGCGGTTCTTGAAACATTGGCCTTTTCCTTCTCATCTGACATCTCCGGCGCCAGAGAACGGAATTTAACATCCAGAGAGAACCAATCGCAGAAATTAGAACGCTCCTTGTCTGTCTGTTTTTCCGCGCTGGTTTCACGGCAATCGCCGCGCGAACCGGGAGCGAAAAAACGGCAATGTTTGCATACCCGTAAATCCTTTCCGCAGTTTTGACACCGCATGGAACGGCCGATTGGCTCCGCGTCAGTAACAGGCAAACCGCAATACCAGCACATGATTTTTGTATTCTACAATATACGCGCACTGGTTGTAAAGATGAAAACATGTTAGACTAATGGGTAATGTTTTCCGTTAACCAATGCGCCGCCGGATGCGGAAGACCGGCTATAACAGGTTATAATTTATGCTTCATTCATCTTGCGAATCCGGAACAGGAATATATACGCATCTGCGAATTTATCAGGAAAAACATGTCAATAACAAACCTGAATGTTTCGGGCATGCGTTTTGAAAATACCGATTTTTCCAAACATGATTTTTACGGCTGCAATTTCAAGGATACATCATTTGTACACTGTGATTTTTCCGGCATAAAAATCAGGATGAGTTTTTTTGATTTTGCCGGTTTCACAAGCTGTGACTTTATCAAATCGGACATTCAGTTCTTATCATTCGCCGGAGCACTCATTGACAGCTGCAATT